>Ga0209207_1000209_pt1 | contig 43241 bp, 53 predicted proteins | sample SaghotsprinmetaG_FD_184140 | JGI IMG/M metagenome (GOLD analysis project Ga0209207, IMG submission 184140) | Hot spring microbial communities from South Africa to study Microbial Dark Matter (Phase II) - Sagole hot spring metaG (SPAdes) (version 3) | ecosystem: Environmental > Aquatic > Thermal...
GCCTCCCTGTCACGGAGGAGATCGCGGGTTCGAGTCCCGTCTGGACCGCCACGCAGGTGTAGTTCAATGGTAGAACGCGACCTTGCCAAGGTCGACACGAGGGTTCGATTCCCTTCACCTGCTCCATTAGAGCTCAAGAAGAAGTACAAAGTACTTCTTTTTTTTATTTATTTTGATATGATGGACTTATTCGAAAAGGGGGTATTTCTTAAATGGATGGGTTTGGTATTATGGGAATATTTATGAGTTTATATTCTTTGTTTTTGATTTTAATTGGAATATCTGTACTTGTATTAATTTGGGTTACGATTCTTTTCTTGTTAAAGAAGATGAAACAAATGGATCGATAGTATGACTAGAAAACTAATATTAGTTGTCTTATTATTTAGTTTACTTGGATGTACTCGACAGGAAACAAATAAACTGACTGATGCACAAATCAATGTTTTGATTGAAAACCAAAACAAGCAAATCGAAGCGCTGAAATTAGAGATAGAAGAATTAAGACAGAGTTTAAATCAAGGTGAATTAATTCAACCATTTAAACACGAAGATCGATTACTCTATATGAACTCACGGATTCCATTTGGGATATCTTTAATTAATCAATCTAACCTACCTATTAAAGTGTATAGTTATGATACACATCTTATCTTTTACTATGAAGATGATAAAATCAATGAATTTATTATTGGGTACAGTGTTGTATCAAATTTGATGGGTAAAGAGTTGAGTGAGGATCCTGAATACTTCAATAACTCTGATATAGTTAAAGAGATAGATAATCATTTTGTGGTAGTTAAAAGTATAAGAATTGCGACTGATTTGGATGAGGACACAAATAAAAAGATTGATGTGATGTTAAATTCGATTAGGTATTATTAAAATGAGTCTATCTCATTTTTTATTGGATAAAAAAAGAAGTTAGTAACTAACTTCTTGGTATTCAAATGTATTATTGTCTAGATCAGGATAGATTATCTCAACTAATCTAAATACTTTATTTTCATATTCATATTTAAAGATAGTACAATTGGGGATTTTACCTTTTAAAATTGACCAAGGATGAACCCAATGAGACATAAATTGAATACTTGCGCCAGCATGTGAAACCGCAAGGACATTCGTATGATCTTCTTTATCCATCGTTTCAGTTAAGAACTTAACCATTCTTTCTTCCGTCTCAGATGCGTGTTCACCACCATAAGGTACGAAGAATGAACGATGAACTTCACGATCCGTTGGATTCAAGTCTTCACTTTCTCCTTCGAATGTGCCAAAGTTACGTTCTTTTAAGCTTTTTGAACGTCCGTAGGGTAGACGGTCTTCTAAGATAAGTTCGATTGTGTCTGAACTTCTTTCTGCTGTTGAAGAGTATGCATGGTCTAAGTTAATATCTGTAAAATATTTTCTAACATGCTCAGCTTGTTTGATGCCTAATTCAGTAAGAGGAGAGTCACAAGCACCTTGAATTTTACGACGAACATTGAAAAGGGTTTGACCATGGCGCATGAGATAGAGTGTTTTTTTCATAATTATTCCTTTCAAACTAATATTCTTATTCTAACTTATATTTGTTTTAGATTATATAAAGAATTATTATTTACAATAAAATAACAAATGTTCTGTGTTTTTGTGTACAATTAAAGTAACTTATGTACGACATTATCATTATCGGTTCTGGTATCATTGGATCCATGTTGGCTTATGAATTAAGCCGTTTTAATGTGTCTGTTTGTGTGCTTGAAAAAAATGTTGAAATTATGAATGAAGTTAGTAGTTCAAACAGTGGACTTGTTCATGCTGGATACGATCCTGAAGAGGGTACATTGAAGGCAAAATTAAATTTGATTGGCGCAAAACGATACCCTAAGATTGCGAATGATTTAAATGTCGATTATGAACAAATAGGCAGTTTATTAGTGTCGAGCAGTGTGGATGAACATGATGCCCTGTTAAAATATGCTCAACGTGCGAGTCAACGTGAGATTGAGTTTAAATTCATCCAACAAGATGAAATAAGGGAAATGGAACCTAATATAAGTGATTCAGTAATAGAGGCATTGTATTTCCCAACGACTGCGATTATTACACCTTGGCAGATGGGTTTTGCCTGTATGAATTATGCGGTTGTGAATGGAGTTAAGCTCTTTAGACAAACTAAAGTTATTGGAATCGAAAAAAATGAAAATTATAGAGTTCATACAACACAAGGTCTATTTGAATCAAAGTGTGTTATAAACTGCTCGGGATTAAACGGTGTTGATGTGGCAAAGTATCTTGATCCAAACACTTTACATCAACTAGAATTTAGAAAAGGTGAGTATCAGGTGAGTGATATAAGGGATGAGTCTTATTTAAATCATGTCATCTATCCGATGCCTAGTAAATTAGGGAAAGGGGTTCTAGCACTTAAAACAATTGAAGGAAATTTAATGTTTGGGCCTACAAGTTATGTGATAGAAAATCGATATGATTTTAGTACATCAATGAAGGGTCTTAATGAGGTAGATTCAAAGATTAGTCAAATTATTAAGCCTTTAGCTAAGAATCGTATGATACGCCAATTTGCGGGAGTAAGACCAGGGTCATTATCAAAGGATTTTATTATTGAAGACAATCTCGGATTTATCAATGTGATCGGAATTGATTCGCCGGGTTTGGCGAGTGCACCAGGTATTTCTGAATATGTAGTAAATTCATTTCTTAAGAATTATTTTGAATTTGAAGATAAGTTGAACTTAATAGACTTCAAATGGAAAAAACACTTAAGTTCTGATGAAAGAAATGAGTTAATAAAAGTTGATTCTCGGTATGGAAGAATTGTTTGTGTATGTGAAACGATAAGTGAAAAAGAAATTATGAATGCGATTCATTTACCTGTTGGGGCAAGAAGTATTAAAGGAGTCAAACGTATTACTCGACCTGGATCAGGACGTTGTCAGGGTGGTTTTTGTGAGAGTGAAGTGGTGCGTATTTTAGCGCGTGAATTGAATGTGGATATGGAGGATATTCCTTATGATAATGATGTGTTCTTAACACCTCTTGGAGGTAATGATGAGACACGTTAAATGTGTAGTGATTGGTGGTGGGAGTGCTGGTTTGGCTGCTGCGATCCAATTGAAAAAGTTGAATATCGATTGTCTTCTTTTAGAGAAGGAAGATGTTTTAGGTGGTATTTTAAATCAATGTATCCATAATGGGTTTGGATTAACACGATTTAAAGAAGAGTTAACGGGTCCAAGTTATGCGGAGAGATTAGTGACTGAGTTTTATGAATTAGGGATTGAAGTTGAACTTGATTCAACCGTTATACGTTTAAATCCAGATAAAATAGTCGAATACATTAATCCTAAAGGTGTTCATAAGGTTCAAGCAGATTCCATCATATTAGCGCTTGGTGCACGTGAAAGAACGCGTGGGAATATTATGATTCCAGGGGATCGAAGTGTTGGGGTTTGGACAGCAGGATCAGCTCAGAAGTATCTAAATATTGATGGATATTGTGTAGGTAAGCGTGTATTTATATTAGGCAGTGGAGATATTGGTTTGATTATGGCGAGACGTATGACGATTGCCAAGGCTAAAGTCGTTGGAGTTGCGGAGATAATGCCATATTCGAATGGGTTAACACGTAATTTAGTTCAATGTTTATATGATTACGATATACCTCTTTATTTAAGCACAACGATTACTCGTATCTTTGGAAATGGAAGAGTTGAGTCGATTGAATTGAGTCGAGTGGACGAGAATCTTAAACCGATTAGTGGAACTGAGTTTAATGTAGAGGTTGATACAGTATTATTATCTGTAGGCTTAATTCCAGATAATATTATTACAGAGAATGCAGGAATTGAGATGGATCCAAGGACGAAAGGTCCTAAGATTAATCAATATTATGAAACATCCATTTCAGGGATATTTGCCTGTGGAAATGGTTTACATATCCATGATGTGGTGGATTTTGTGAGTGAAGAAGGGGATATGGTTGCGAAATCTGTGGATAGATATTTAAATCAAAATACTCAATCAGATCAATCGATTCCCGTCATGAGTGATTCTAATTTTATTTATGTGCTACCTCAAACAATAGATAAGAATCAAGCTGTTAAGTTAAAATTTCGCGTTAGAAAACCACTAAAGAATGTAAAAGTAGTGATTAGAACTAAAGATGAAATAATTATGACATTACCTAAAACACAATTATTACCGGCGGAGTTAGAGATGATTACGATTCCTTTGCCTCTTATTGAAAAAATACAGGATGAAGTACGATTGGAGATTATCTCATGAAACGTGAATTAACGTGTATCGTATGTCCAAGAGGGTGTTTAATTCAATTAGTAGAAGATGGGGAACATTATATTTGTACAGGGAATCAATGTAAAAGAGGAGAGGTATATGCCATACAAGAGGTGACTGAACCTCGTCGTATGTTCACAACAACTGTTCAGATTGTTGGGTCTAAACTAAGTCGTTGTCCGGTTGTAAGTTCGAGTGCTATACGAAAAGAAGATATCTTTAAAATTCGTGATGTTTTAGATGGACTCGTTATTCAAGCTCCAATACATGTAAATGATATTATTGTGGAAAATATTCTTGGGACTGGAATACATATCATTGCCTCTCGAAGCATAAAAAAAGACGCCTAAGCATCTAACGTAAGAATAAGATTAAGCCTAACATCACACCCGCAAGATTGTGATGGAAACTCTTTACTTTAACTTGATGGATAACTTCCATCACAGCGCATAGTTTATCAGAAGCTTGGACAATCCAGGCTTCTTTTGTTTGTGGTTTAGATGGGCTTAATGGCCACATATGATTCACAATTGTGTCTTCCATAATAGGTGTGACAGTTGTGATCATCTTAGCGTTTTTTAGCGCTTCTTTTGGATGAACGTGGACATGATTTCCTGGAGTTGTTTGTTCAGTTCTCCAATCATAAAGAAATAGATCATGTAAGAGTGCTCCACGAACACAGTCTCTATGGTTAACATCAAAGTATCTTGAGATTAAATGAGCGTAGTATGCCACATTCAGGGAGTGTTGGTAACGGCTTGTATTTAAATGTTGGGAATAGTTATGTAAGTTAAGGAAGGTAGGATGATCAATTAAGTCTTCAATATGATTCAGAAATTCTTGTGTAATTGGATGAGAGTCATTGATCGGTAATGTAGAGAAAACAGCTTTCATGGAACTCCTTTGGATGTCGGTGACATAAACGAATCGATAATAACACCTATTACAAAATACTTCAATCATTTTTATAAAATTTAGCACTCAATTATTGACAGTGCTAAAAATTATGTTATTATAATATTGTATTAGCACTTATATAGCGAGAGTGCTAAGGAGGAGGAAAATATATGAGAAATGGTTTAATTAGACGTCCAACAACTTCGATTCTAGATGACTTCTTCAATGATGAGTTCTTCTTGCCTAGCTTGAGTTCAAACAGTCATCTTGATGTGTATCAAGAGGATAATAAATATGTCGTCGAAGTTGATTTACCTGGTTATAAAAAAGATGAAATTAATATGTCGTTCAATAATGACTTATTAACGATTAAGGCAGAACATACAGAAGAGAAAAAAGAAGACAATAAGAAGTATATCTATCGTTCTAGAAGTCAATCGATGTTTACTCGTCAGATTCGCTTTAACAACATTGATCATGCGAATATTGATGCGAAATTTGAAGAAGGTGTCTTAAAAGTTGTATTGCCTATCAGAGGCGAAAGCGAAGTTGTTAAACGAATCGAAGTGAAGTAGGGTCAGGAAACTGACTCTTTTCTTTATCGTAATTTAGTGGTACATTATTTCATAAGATTGGGTGGATTATGGCAATAGAGAAAGTAAAAGATTATTTAAGACCATTTGGATTTGAATCTCGTATACAAGAGTTTGATGTATCGAGTGCGACGGTTGAAATGGCTGCACTAGCCTTAAATATTGAAGGTAAACGAATTGCGAAAACACTCGCATTTCGTTATTTTGATCAAACACTCTTGATTGTGACAGCGGGAGATGCCAAAATAGACAATAGTAAGTTTAAGTCACAGTTTAATTTAAAGGCAAGAATGCTTGATGCACAAGAAACTGAAGATAAAGTCGGACATGCGGTAGGTGGAGTGTGTCCATTTGCGATAAATGAGAATTGTGTAGTAGTATTAGATATATCACTAAAACGATTTGAAACCGTTTATCCTGCGTGTGGTAGTTCACGGTCCGCAATTGAGTTAAATCTAGAGGATTTAGAAAAACTATCTCAATCAACACAATGGGTGGATGTATGTAAGGAATGGGTCTAAATGGAAAGTTGTCAAACGTGTAAAGCGCCAATTTGTATTAGTCATATCAGTCTTTTTCGCAATCTTTCGCCAATTCAAAGAGGCAAGATTATAAGACATGTTAATCGAAAAGCATTCAAACGAGGGGATATCTTTTTGAATCAAGGGGATATGATTTCAGAGTTTGTGATTGTAAGTCGTGGTCAGTTTAAAGCGGTGAGTGTTAATTCTGAGGGTAAATCAAAAGTCATTCAAACATTTAGAACGGGTGATTTCTTTGGACAGGATAGTTTGTTTAAAGAAAAAGAAATGCTTTATACCATACAAGCGATGTCTGAAGGGGCTTTATGTATGATTGATTCTAGTACGATGCATGAATTGATTCATAGTGAGCCTGATTTAGCGTTATCGATCCTAAATGAGTTGAATAATCGAGTGAATCAATTAGAGAATGAATTGTCTACGGTTCATGTGGAGAGCTTAGAAGTACGATTGATGAATCTATTAAAACAACTCAGTAGTGATTATGGGGTTCAGTTGAAACAGGGGATTAAGATCAATAATCCTTTGAGTCAAGATGAAATGGCGATGCGTCTTGGAGTAAGTCGAGAAAGTGTTAATCGTAAGTTAAAGCAGTTAGAAAAAGAAGAAAGAATTAAACTTCAATCTAGAAGAGAAATAATTATCTATAAAATGTGATGTATGTCACATTTTATTTTTGTATTTATGATATTATGTGGTTGGAGGATTTTATATGAGTGAAATTATTGATAACGTTAGTAAACGTCAGGAACAATTAAAAACATTAATCCATAGATTACATCGTGGAGAAGATAGAGCTGCTGTAGAAGCTGAATTTAAGCGTGATTTTGCGTATGTGACTGGGGCAGAAATTGCACAGATGGAGTACAATCTAGTCCAAGATGGAGTTAGTGTAGAAGAGATTCAAAGCCTTTGTGATGTGCATGCGTCTTTGTTTCAAGGATCTCTTGCGGAGCTTCATAAGGATGTTTTAACCATTAATCCTATTACCATTTTTGAAGAAGAAAACACAGAGTTTAGTGCATTGGTGGATAAAGCGATTAAGTTTAAACAAGAAACAAATAAAAGTTTGAATGTGGTTAAACCATTCTTATTGGATCTTATTGAAAAGTTTAGAGTTGTAGATGCACATTATTCAAAGAAGGAAAATGTATTCTTTCCATTCTTAGAGAAACATGGGATTGAAACCATTCCACAAGTTATGTGGGGTGTTGATAATCAGATTCGTGAGAAATTAAAGGATTCATTTATATCCCTTAATACAAGTGATGATGTGAGTTTGATAATGGATAAGTTTTATCAAATGGTTGATATGGTTAAAGAAATGATTACCAAAGAGAATATGATTCTATTTCCTTTATTACGTGATACATTGACTGAGAATGATTTTAAAGCTATTGCACAAGCACTAGAGAATCCTGAAGCGGGTGTTTATCAATCTAAAGAAGAAACTGAATCGACAGAAGTGATTGAAGCTGTGAATGGCGATATTCGTATGTCTATGGGATACTTATCCACAACAGAAGTAAATGCATTGTTAAATACATTACCATTTGATATGACATTTGTAGATGCGAATGATAAGGTTAAATATGTTTCTCAAGGGAAAGAAAGAATCTTTGATCGACCTGCTTCTGTTATTGGACGTCCAGTTCATTTATGTCATCCACCTCAAAGTGTTCATATCGTAATGGATATCGTCTCAGATTTAAGATCTGGTAAAAAGGATCATGAGGATTTCTGGATTAACTTTAGAGGAAAGTTTGTCTATATTCGTTATTACGCTGTTCGTGGTGATATGGGTGAATATTTGGGTTGTTTAGAAGTTACACAAGAGATTAGTGGTATTCGTAGTTTAGAGGGTGAAAAACGTTTAGCATCATAAAATGCCTGGAAACAGGTATTTTCTTTTGGTTTTGTTTTATAATAGATTTAGGTGAACATATGAAAATAATAGCGATTGATGCAGGCGGTACAAAGGCTCGTTTTGCCTTATATGATGAGAATGGGATAATACTGAAGAGTATTGAACATCCTTCTCTTCATCCTTTACAGATTGGGTATACTAAAATGGCTCAAGCATTACGATATGGAGTGGATACTCTATGTGAGAATGAGAGGGTTGATTTTATTAGCTTTGGATTAGCTGGATATGGTATGAATCCTAAGATACGTAAATCCATTGAGAATGCGATTAAGCGACAATTCCCAAAGGATAGATATTCTATTCAGAGTGATGTGGATTGTGCACTCATGTCTGCACTTAAAGGAAATGATGGAGTTATGGTTATTGCGGGGACAGGTTCTATCGCATTAAGTCAATCTAATGGTGTACGTAGTCGAGTTGGTGGATGGGGATACTGGATTGGGGATGAAGGGAGTGCATTTTGGATTGGTAAACAAGTTTTAAGTGTGTTTAGTAAAATGGCGGATGGACGATTAAAGAAGTCTGCTTTATATGATTGTGTTATGGATAGTTTAGTCTTAAGTGATGAGAGTGAACTGATCAAGATATTAAGTGAACATAAGCGTCCTAAAGAGGCTATCGCTTCACTTGCACGCGTGTGTTATATCGCATCGACAAAGGATGATAAACATGCGATTAAAATATTTAAAGATGCGGCATATGAATTATCACAACTGATAGAAGTTAGCTTGAAGAAGAATCCAGAGTTAAAGACAATACGTTTATCCGGCGGTGTTTTTGAGTCAGGAGACGTGATTTTAAAACCATTAAAAGACTTATTACCAAGTGATTTAGATATACAACCTATTTCACAACCTCCTCTCTATGGAGCTTATTTAATCGGAAAGTTAAAGGTGGAACAATTATGAGAATAGGAATCGTTGGAATAGGGGATATTGCGAAGAAGGCATACTTACCCATTTTATCGAATGTTAGAGATATTCAGATTGTACCTTGTACACGTAATCAAGATACGTTGAATGAAGTATTGAAAGATTATCATTTAACAGAAGGATATATAGATTTAGATGATTTAATACAAAGTGGTGTCGATGCGATTTATGTGACCTCTAAAACAGAAGTTCATTATGCGATGGCTAAAAAAATTCTAGAAGCTAAGATTCCCTGTCACTTGGATAAACCGATTTCAATGAATCTGAATGAAACTGAAGAATTAGTTCGTATCGCAAAAGAGAATAACACCTTATTCATGATTGGGTTTAATCGTAGATTTGTCCCATACATTCAAGAGGTTATGAGTTATGGTAGACCTGACTTGGTTGTTTATCAAAAGAATCGTGACTTATATCCAGACAATATCAGACGATTTATTGTGGAAGATTTTGTGCATGTGGTTGATACAACACGTTTCTTATTACAAGATGAAATTATCGATGTAAGAGTTCAGGGTAAGAAGGTTGAAGGTAAGCTTGTTCATGTGGTTGTGCAGTTTATAACGCCTAGTAATCAAGGATTACTTATCATGAACTATCTTAATGGGGTAACAGAAGAAGTAATAGAAGTTATGCATCCTCAACGTAAGAGTATTATTCGTAATTTATCGAGTATTGAAACGTATGAAAAGAGTGTACTTACTAAAAAACCTGAAAGTGATTGGATTCCTACACTTAAGAAACGTGGTTTTGAGAATTTAAGGAATGCATTCTTAGATGCGGTTAAAAATAAAACATCAAGTCCAGTAAGTGGAGAAGATGCCTTAGTATCTCATCAGATTTGTGAGAAGATAGTGGAAATGTTAGAGAATCAATAACTCCAAAATATTGGAGTTTTTTTAACTTTGTTTCAAGAGCTGAATTAGAATTATGGTAAAATTATAACTGAACTATGGGGAAGTATGGCGAAATACATAGAGAATTCAGAAATTTTTAATATCTTAAATGAGAAATATGGATTTAAGAGAGAGAGTGATATAGCTTTTGCAGAAATTAATGGCTATGGGTATTCGTTGAATAAGACATCTAAGAAGACATATTCGCTATCAACTTCTGTTGATTTTAGTGATAAGACGATAAAACGAGAATTAGTAAAAAAAATATCAAGACTTAAATTTAAAACTAAGTTTGAGTTTACGATGACAGATAAAAATAAAATAGAAATACATATTAGATCTCAATTTTCGACTGATAAGTTTCTTAAACAACTTGATATCATACTTAATAATTTAAATGAATTATTTATTCAACTTAATATACAACCTTCCTGTTGGAAGTGTAATAAAGTTGGAATACATTCAATCTATCATAAAAGTGATAGTTGTTACATGCTTTGTAATGAATGTGTTAATGATTTAAAAAACTATCATATTGAGTATGAGAATGATTTGAAAGTGAACTCAAATTATCTTATTGGTTTTTTTGGAGCATTCTTAGGAGCTTCAATAGGAGGAGTTCTCTGGGTTATTATCTCGATATTAGGTTATTATACTTACTTAGTAGGTTATGTCATGGGATATTTATCCTATAATGGTTATTTACGATTTAAGGGAAATCGTGGGAAGTATATGAAGTTGATTATCTTTGGAACAATCGTATTGGTTATCATTTTATCGAGTGTTGCGGAGACTATATATCACTTGCTTACTTTTCCAGAGTATACGTTCACTTTAGTTGATTCAATCAATATTGCGTTTAGAATATTGTATGATGTGGAGAACTTTCAAGTGCATTTGGTGTGGACGAACATAGCTTTTGCGACTTTATTTGCGATATTGGGTTGTTCATGGTATATAAGGACTGCTAATCAAAAAAATAAATTACTGGATGGCAAGCCGCTCTTAGAATTCAATCACTAGTCAAACAAAAAACCTGCATTGCAGGTTTTTATATGAAGATTAAGGTTAATACCACAAGTGCTAAGGCGATACGATAATACGCAAAGTAAGTAAAGTCGTGTTTCTTAACATAATCCATTAAGAATCGAATGACTAATAGAGATACAACAAATGCGACGATTGTGCCAGTTGCGAGTGCACTCCACTCAAGAGGTGTCCAACTGAATCCAGCTTTGATAAGCTTAAGGAAACTAGCTCCAAACATCATAGGAATGGCTAGAAAGAATGAGAATTCAGCCGCAACTGTACGACTAGCACCAAGGATGATTGCGCCAAGTATAGTTGCGCCACTACGTGAAGTACCTGGTACTAACGCAAGGACTTGGAATACACCGATGAGTAATGCGTCTTTATAGGTAATAAGATTTAATGAATTTTTAGGATGATCTTTTTTTGTTCTTTCAATATAGATAAATAATAATCCATATACGATTAACGCTATTGCGATGACAAGTGGTGTATAAAGCACGGTGTCTATCATATCATCAAATAACAATCCAATGATTGCGCCAGGGAATGCGGCAATAACTATTTTGACCCATAATAGAATGGTATTGTGTTGGTGAGCTTTTGAAGAAGATGACCAAGGGAAGAGCTTATTAAAGAATAATACGATAACTGCGATAATAGAGCCTAATTGGATAAACACAAAGAATAGATCTACGAATTCTTTTGAGAATGTAAATGGAAACCAGTTTTCAAATAAAATCATATGTCCTGTTGAACTTACAGGTAACCATTCTGTAATGCCTTGGATAATGCCTAAGATGATTGCTTTTAGTATTTCTAACATAATTTAACCTCACCAAAAGTATTATATCATTCATAGACGATTGAATAAGACAAAGAAGTTTATTTTATGGCATAATTAACAATAGGAGATTATATGAAAGCACTAATTAGCGAAATAGAGACATTACCGAATGATTTAGATTCTAGATTAAGATATTTAGGAATAGAATATGACATTATTTTAGAGACAGATAAGGTAGAACATCCAGAAGAATATGATTTTGTGTTTGGCGCAAATCATGTCAAAAAGATTGGGCTTGAGAAATTTAAAAAATTAAAATGGGTTCAAAATTCGTATGCAGGATTTAATAATCTTCCTGTAGATGAGTGGAAGAGTAAAGGAATTGTTTTTACAAACGCAAAGGATGTGTTTAGTGATCCGATTGCGGAATGGGTCGTCCTTTATATTTTGATGCATTATAAGAATGCGATACAAAATTATGAGCTTCAGAAAGAACACAATTGGACTCGAATTCATAATCGTGAACTTGAACAGATGAATGTATGTATCGTTGGAATAGGAAGTATTGGTCAAGCGATACGTAAACGATTAGAGCCATTTAATGTGAATTTTGTTGGAGTTAATACGCGTGGAACAACTACAGAAGGTTTTAAATCAGTTTACCCTGTAAAAGAGCTAGAAACTGCTGTGATGATGAGTGATGTGGTTGTGATTACTTTGCCACTCAATGATCAAACCCATAATCTTTTTGATCGTAAATTAATTTTTAACATGAAAAAGGGTTCAATTCTACTCAATGTTGGAAGAGGTAGAATCATTAATGAAGACGCATTGGTTGATGCGTTGGAATCAGGCCATCTTGGCTTTTGTGCGTTGGATGTCATGGCAAAGGAACCTGTTGAAAAAAATTCAAGATTATGGGACTGCAAGAATCTGTTGTTAACACCACATGTAAGTGGCACAGGTGAATATACAAAAGAAAGATTGTGGGAAGTATTCGAGTATAACTGTCATCAGTTTGCCTTAGGAAAAGAGTTAAAGAATATCGTATAAAAAGGTACAGTTTTCTGTACCTTCATTCATATTCGTTGTATTTTAGATTCTTGCCTTTAACCAGTTCTTTTGGATATTTCTTTTGATTATCTTTCATCTTGTTTTCTAATGCTTGGTTTAAATCAATGTTATATAAATCAGATAAGCGAAGTAAATAGTAATAAATATCAGCACACTCATCTTCAATCTTTTTACGATTATTCATTAGATAATCTTCACACTGTTTATCATCCTTAAATCGAAAGAGTTGTAAGAGTTCATTGCTTTCAGTACTTAATCCAATACTTAAATCTTTTAATGAATGAAATTGATCCCAATCACGTTCTTTGCAGAAATAACGAATAAGTTCGATAAGTTCTTGTTGGTTCATCTTCCATTTCCTTCGTTAATTAATGCATAGAGTAAATGATCTCGCCACTCACCATTTATATGATAAGACTTTAACAGTTTTCCCTCATATTGAAAATTTTGAGTGGTAAATAATTGCACTGAATAAGCATCGTCTGGCAAGACAATCGCATAAATCTTATGAATTCCACGACTCTTAAATAAGAAGTCAATAATGCATTTAAGAATTTGTTCGCCAAACTCTATATTTCGATATCGATAATCAATGAGAATCCGTATAGTGACATAATTATGATTACGGTTAACATCCCTTTGAGTCTTAACTTTCGCAAGAATCTTTTTTGAGTTATGGCTTAGAACTCCGAAGGCATATCCTTCATCTCGTTCAAAATCAATTAGACTTTGAATAACGAATTTCTGTTGTACCTCTATCGAGTAGTAATCTGATAATTTTGTCGTAGAAAAATTATCGACATAGAATCGATTCTCTTGGTGAAACTTGAGCCATAATTCAGCTTTTATTTCATGCATCGGTTTTATAATAAATTCGCCACATTGTATTTGCATAATATCTAATTCTATTTTAAGGGATTCATAGATTAAAATATAGATATTTGATAGAATTTAAGTAATAAATAGAATTTTTCAATCACTAAGGAGATTAATATGCCTATTCACTATCCAATCCATATTACAGGACACAAACATCCTGATACGGACTCCATTTGTTCAGCCATTGGCTATGCCCATCTTAAGCGTAAATTAGGCTATGATGCGATTGCTTGTCGATTGGGTGAAATTAACCATGAGACAGACTATGTTCTTAAGCGTTTCGGGTTTGAACATCCAATCATTCTTGATGATGCGAGAATGAGACTCAATGAAATTGATATCGATACCGCTGTCACAATCAAAGAAGAAACAACCATTTTTGAGGCTTGGCAATTGATGAGTACTGAGAAAAAAGTGCTCTGTGTTGTGGATGATAATAATGTTTTATTAGGAGTTCTAACCAACTCCAATATTTCTACGGTTGCGATGGGAGATACGGCTAAGAGTATTGAGTTATTGAGTAAGACTCCAATTGAATATATTGTAAAGACGATTAGTGGTGCTTTAATCTATGCGCCAAAAGTGACTCGATTAAATGGTAAAGTTTCGATTGTAGCAGTTGCGGAACACAAATTGGATAATTATGAACTTAAAGATCGTACAGTTATCGTGGGGAATGATACAGAAGCTCAGCTTCAGGCGATTGAAAAAGATGCGGCTTGTTTAGTTATTGTGTGGGCTGACTATGTAAAAGATGAAGTTATTAAGTTGGCAAAAGAAAAAGGTTGTGCCATTATTCTTTCAGGTCATGGGACATTGAATACCTCTCGTTATATTTTCTACTCCTCACCCATTAAGTTTATTATGTCTATGAATTTAGTGACTTTTGATAAATCAGAGTTTGTGGATGATGTCTTAAATAAAGTAGTTAAATCCCGTTATCGTAGTTATCCTGTTGTGGATGATAAAGGTAAGATATTTGGTTTAATTTCGCGTTATCATTTATTGAACGCAAGACGTAAGCAAATTATCTTAGTGGATCATAATGAGACAACGCAAAGTGTTGATGGTCTCATGGAAGCTGATTTAATTGAAGTAGTGGATCATCATCGTATTGGGGATATTCAAACATCCAAACCAATTAATTTTAGAAATCAATTAGTGGGTAGTACGTGTACGATTATTGCGAATCTCTATGATGAGAATCGCGTGCCTGTGGATAAAGATATGGCGGGTTTATTATGTGCGGCTATTTTATCGGATACATTAAATTTTAAATCACCAACCACAACTTTAACCGATATTCATACGGCGCAAAGATGCGCTCGCGTTGCGGAATTGAATACAGATGCTTTAGCGAAGGATATCTTTACTGAAGGAGCTGGGTTACATGAGAAATCGGCACTTGAGATTATTGAAAACGATATAAAAGAATTTACGGTTGGTAATTATCGTGTTCGTGTTGGTCAAATGAGTTTATTTGATATAAATCAAGTTGAATCAGTGCGCGAAGATATTCTTAAGTCGATGAAGACGTATGTTGATGAAAAACGAGTGGATCTGTTACTACTCTTATTTACCAGTTTAGAACACCATGGTTCCGCAATGTTATATATGGGTAAGGAAAAATGGATTGCGGAAGAAGCATTCCCTGGAATCGATAATAATCATTTAAGTTTATTTGCGGATGTGTTATCCCGTAAGAAACAAGTTATGCCTAAATTATCCAGTGTGGTAGAAGGAAGGACAAGTTTATGAGACTCGCAACTGTAGGAACATCTGTTATTACACATCATTTCTTAGATGCTTTGAAACAAGAACCATTTTTTGAACTAGCGTATGTCTATTCAAGAAGTGAGGAAAAGGGCTTGGAATTTGCGAAACAATATGATGTGCCTGTCATTAGTGATTGGAATACATTATTGAATCAAACGGATATTGATATACTATACGTCGCAAGTCCGAATGATGTGCATTTTGCACAATGTATGGATGCACTAAGAGCGAATAAACATGTTATCTGTGAGAAACCGTTTGTTAGTAATTTACGTGAGTTTAAAGAACTAATGGAAGTTGTTTATGAAACTAAACATTTTTGTTTCGATGCGATGACGGTTATGCATTTACCTAATTTACAGGTAGTTAAAGATTCACTCAAAGAGATTGAACCAATAAAGTTAATGAATAGTGCAATGGTTCAATACTCAAGTCGTTATGATTTGTTAGCACAAGGGGTTATCCCTAATATATTTGATCTAAACCATTCAGGTGGAGCCTTAATGGATTTAGGTGTTTATCCACTTGGTTTAAGTATTGCGTTATTTGGTAAACCTGAATCACTTCATTATGAATGTAATAAGTATGTGAATGGGATTGATTTATCAGGTGTCTTAACGCTTAAATATCCAGATAAGATTGTTGTATGTGTTATTGGAAAAGATAGTCGTGGACAAAACTTTACTTATATTAGTGGAGAGAATGGTGCGATTGTTATTCCTGAACAAGCTTCTCGTTTAGTTTCAGTTCAAATTGTTAAACCAAAGGAAACGAAGGATGTTGGAGTTGTACAGGCTCAAAATGCGATGGTTCATGAAATTCAAGCATTCGCATCGATCCTAAAAAATAACGATTGGAATACCTTCGAGTCGCATGTTAAAAATACTGAGATATTGATGTCTTGTTTAGATAATGTGCGTAAACAAGTGAATATTGTGTTTAAAGCTGATCAGCTTGTTTAAAGAAGTCGATATAGGGAATATTATGTGGTATCCAATTGAGTTCATGAATTGTATCTCTATGAACCCATAAGAGATCTGTATAGACTTTTGGGTGAAGTTCTTCATAAGGAGTTACTTTATAGAAATGTAAATTGAATTCTCCATAAGGATTAGATACTATAATTGTTCTAAGATAGTTATAATCAAATTGAGTTAGACTAATTTCTTCATTAAGTTCACGCTTTAATGCATCATCCAATGTTTCGTTCGCTTCAACTTTCCCTCCTGGGCATTCAATATAGCCTAAGTAGGGTTCCGATAATCGTTTTGCGACACATAAATGATGATTCTGATAAATAATTCCTATGACAACATGTTTCATAGTGTGATTATACCAATTCAAACAAAATTAGATAAGGGGTTAATATGAAAATCGCATTACTCTATGACTTTGATAAAACACTATCGTATAAGGATATGCAAGAATACGGTTTTTTTGATGATCTTAAAATTGCGGACGCGAATTCTTTCTGGGGTCATGTCAAAGCAAAAGCCGAGAAAGAAGAGATGGATCATATATTAACCTATCTTCATGAAATGATTGTTCAAACACAATCACGAGGAATTAAATTAAGTAAAGAAATGTTAGGCAAATATGGTTCTCAAATAGAATTTTATCCTGGGGTTATTGATTGGTTTAAGCATATTAATGAAGTAGCGAAATCCTTAGATATTGAGCTTGAACATTATATTATTTCTTCGGGATTAAAAGAGATCATTGAGAATACATCAATCGCATCGTATTTCAAGAAAATATATGCATGTGAGTATTTATATGACGAACATGGACAAGCAATCTGGCCAAAGTTATCTGTTAACTATACGATTAAGACTCAATTCTTATATCGTATTAACAAAGGCATTTTAGATATATCCAATGATTCTGATTTAAATCGTTATCAAAAAGAAGAAGAACGACCTATTCCATTTAGTCATATGATCTATATTGGAGATGGATTTACGGATGTTCCAAGTATGAAGCTTGTCAAGATGAATGGCGGACATGCGATTGCCGTCGTCCCATTTGGGAAAAAAAGCACACATGAAAGTGATGCCTTATTTGAAGATAAGCGTGTTGATTTTGTGGCAGAAGCTGATTATCGAAAAGGTGAAGAGATTGACAACATTATTCAAGCAATTTTTAAAGCTCTGTTAGCTCGTAAAGAATTGGATGGACTTAAGCCATGAGTGATAAGTCAAACTCAGAACGATTTCTTATTGCCTTTTCGGCAATCGAAGGAGAAATGAATCGACGCATAAAATCAGATCGTTATATTTCTTATTCTGAGTTGGTCCGAAGAATGTCTAATATAGATCGAAATTATCATCGATTTCAACGCTATCTTGAAGAATTTGGAGATTTAAGAAATGCGATTGTCCATGAACGAATTGATGGGGAAGTTATTGCGGAACCGCATCTAAAGCTTGTTCAATCGATTGAGCATATTGCGGAATTATTAACGCAACCAGAAAGAGTCAGTCCGAATTATTTGATGAAAGTTGAATATTGTCTTGATAGTGATAGTTTAAAAACTGTCTTACATAAGTTATTACCTAAGCATTATTCAAAATTGCCTGTATATGATTCTAAGATGCATTTCAAGGGATTAATCACAACAGATTTAATCTATGAGTACTTAGTTAAGAATATCAAAAACATTCAAGGTGAAATACCTGATATTTCTGTTAAAGATATCCTTGAACAAGATGAAAAGAAACGTTTAGTTGAATTTATTCCTGCACATTCATCTTTATTATCGGTCGTTTCTCAATTTGAACGTTCTCTTGCCTTAGGTAAACGATTAAATGCGTTGATCGTGACTCAAGATGGGGCAAGCAATCAAAAACCATTGGGTATCATTTCAATTTCTGATTTACCAAAAATCTACGATAAGATCAATAAAGATTTAAGATAAGGAGTAGAATTAGACTCATATAAATATATGGAATAAAGGCAAAACTCGTTTTTGTCTTTTTAATTAACTCAAAGAATAATGCGATCCATAATGAATATTTAAATACTGTAATAAAATGATTTTGATCTAATATGAAGGATAATCCAAAGAAGATATAAACATCTCCAATACCTAATCCATTAGTCAATTTTGAGAAGATGTATAATCCAAGTGAAATTAATGAATTAATTAAACTGATTGGGATAGGATGATTGAAATAGTGTATAAATATAGAAATGTAAAAAAGGATTATTAATCGATCACTAACTTCTTTTAGTCTGTTATCCATCCAAGATAATGTATAAAGGATTGAACAAAGTATATAGGATTGCATGTTTAAGTTTAAAAGATAAATTGGGGAAAAAAGTAATAATTCATTAAACTTGATGGAGCTTAATGGATACGGATATAGGTTTTGTTCAATTTTCATGAGTGAGTATATGATTAACATAAGCTTATATATGATTTATTTAAGATTAATCATAAAAAAGCACCATTGAAGGTGCTATTTATGTTGAAACTTTAAGATAGGATTACGTGCTGCTTGTACATCATCAACACGTTTAACAGGTGTTGTGTATGGCGCATTGAGTATCTTTTGTGGATTGTCATAGGCCAATTGTTTTAAGTCTTTAAGTACTTGAATGAAATTATCCATGCTTTCCTTACTCTCAGTTTCGGTTGGTTCAATCATGAGTGCTTCATGAACGATGAGAGGGAAATACATGGTAGGTGGATGCATCTGATAGTCTAAGAGTGCTTTACAGATGTCTTTAGCATTAATACCAGTTTCTTTCTTAAGGTCTGCTAGACTTACCACAAATTCGTGCATACAAGTTTGAGGATAGGCAACAGGGAAGGTGTCTTTCAATGCGTTCATCATATAATTCGCATTGAGTACTGCATTCTGACTTGCGGTTTTTAATCCGTCAGAACCAAGTGATAAGATATAGGTATACGCACGTACATTGACTAAGAAGTTACCATAGTAAGATCTCATTCTTCCGATACTCAATGTATCTCTTTCATCAATATAGCGATAGCCATAGGTTTCTTTGATTAAGGTTCCTTGTGGTAAATAAGGGACTAAACAGGATTTAACGCCAACAGGACCACTTCCAGGGCCACCACCTCCATGAGGGGTAGAGAAAGTCTTATGTAGGTTAAGGTGTACGACATCAAAGCCCATATCTCCCGGTCTAGCTGTACCCATAATCGCATTGAGATTCGCTCCATCATAATAGAGTAATCCACCAATATCATGAACTAATTTAGAAATCTCACAGATATTAGGATCAAATAAACCTAATGTATTAGGGTTCGTTAACATAAGTGCTGCTACCTCATCGTTGAGAACGGCTTTAAGTGCTTCTACATCAACGCCACCCATTTCATTAGAAGGTACACTCACAACGGTATAGCCAGCCATACTTGCACTTGCTGGATTTGTACCATGTGAACTATCGGGGACAATTACCTTTGTACGTTTATTGTCATTATGAGCATTATGGTAGGCACGGATAAGAAGTAGTCCTGTAAACTCACCATGTGCACCAGCCGCAGGTTGTAGGGTAAATGCGTCCATACCTGTGATTTCTGATAAAGAAATACTGAGGTTATCCATGAGTTCTAAGGTACCTGTTACAGAGGATAAACTTTGATCAGGATGAATGGTTGTAAAGCCATCAAGACTTGCGGTAAACTCATTTAATTTAGGATTATACTTCATCGTACATGAACCTAATGGATAGAATCCATTATCTACACCAAATGAATAACGCGAGAGTTCCATATAATGACGAACGATATCGACTTCACTTACTTCAGGTAATCTCGCTTTTGATTGTCTGACATATTTTTCATCTAATACGACTTCAGGCACATCACATGCATCAAAACGTACAGCACGTCTAAATGGAACAGATCTTTCAAAAATTAATTGACTCATGATAGAACCTCCTTTAAACGACTAATAACTCGATCGATATCTTCTTTCTTGGTCGTTTCTGTACAACACCATAGTGTTTCATGTGAACTTAGACCTAATCCTGATAATACATTGATTTCATCTAATGATCGTTCAATCACACTATTCTCAACTGGCCCAACTGTCACAAATTCATGGAAGAAAGGACTGTTATATTTTAATTTAAATCCAAGTTTAACCAATTCATTCGCAAAATAATGTGCTTTACGCATGCTATATTCCGCTACTTCTTTTAATCCACTTGGACCGACGGATGCTAGATACATCGAAGCGGTTAAAGCCATTAAAGCTTGGTTTGAACAAATACTGGAACTCGCTTTTTCACGACGAATGTGTTGTTCACGTGCTTGAAGTGTTAATGCGAAAGCACGTTTACCATTTTCATCCACAGTTTGACCTGCAATACGTCCTGGTAGACGACGAACTAAGTCAGCACTGGCTGACATGAAGCCTAAGAAGGGGCCACCATATGACATAGGAATTCCTAATGGTTGAGCTTCACCAATCGCTATATCTACACCATTAGCACGTGGTGATTTTAAATAACCCAGTGTCATAGGGTTAGTGTATTGGACGAGTTTAGCCCCAAATGAATGTGCAATCTGTGCTAAGTCCTGAACATCTTCTAAACATCCAAAATAATTAGGATGTTGGATAAAGAGTGCAGCACTTTGATCGCTTAATTTAGACTTAAGATCATCGATATCTACAACACCTTCTTTACATTCCACATCCACAATCTCAATGTTTAGCCATTGAGTATAGGTCTTCATCACATGCACAACTTGTGGGTGAATATTCTTAGGGACAAGGATCTTACGTTTATTCTTTTCAATAACCATTTGGATCGCTTCTGCAGCGGCAGTTGCGCCATCATAAACAGACGCATTACATACATCCATTCCAGTTATTTCACACATAGAACTTTGGTATTCAAAAATGGATTGTAAGATTCCTTGTGAAAGTTCTGATTGATAGGGTGTATAAGCACTTACGAATTCTTCACGATTACTGAGTTGCTTAACAACACTAGGGATATAGTGATGCTCGACTCCTGCTCCACGAAGAATCGTTTTATATACTTTGTTTTTACTGGCTAATTCCTTTAATGTATCTAGTACTTTAAATTCACTTTGGCCCAATTCAAGGTTTAAAGGACGTTGAAGGATTAAGTCTTGAGGAAGATTTGAATATAGTTCTTCAAGAGTGTTAAATCCTAACTCCTTTAACATCACCTCTTGTTGGTTAGGGGTATTCGATAGATAATCTGCCATACTAATGACCCTTATCGAGTGCTAGATAGACTTCTTCAGTCATTAACTTAGATGGATCAATTTTTCCGTCAACTTTTATTATCCAAGTTTCCAAAGGTTTAGCATTTAATAATTCAGGCGTATCTTCTAAATCCTGGTTAACTTCCACAACCTTTCCATCCACAGGAGACAGGATTTCAGAAACAGCCTTTACAGACTCGACATCTCCAAAACGTTCTCCAAAGATAACTGTGTCGCCGACTTCCGCATTGCTTAGAAAGACAATATCGCCAAGTGCGTGTTGTGCGTAATCAGAAATACCTACGACTACTGTATTTTCATCTACTGCCATAACCCATTCATGTGATTCTGCGTAATATTTTTCCATTTTGTGCTCCTTTTATCGTTTATAAAACGGTAATTTTACCTTTTCTGCCTTTAATAATTTTCCTCTTACATCAATCTCAAATTGAGTTTCTTTAAACAATTCAGCTGGCACAAATGCCATTGCGATGGATTGATTAAGTGTTGGGCTCTTAGTCCCTGAAGATACAATCCCCACTTTTTCACCATTGAAATACACATCACAGTGCTCACGTGCAATACCGCGATCAATTAATTGAAGCCCAATTCGACGTTTAAGTGGTTTTTCACTCAATGCCTCTTGTGCAATGAATTTTTCTTTATTGAGTTTTACAAACATCGATAAACCAGCTTCTAGTGGAGTTGTTTCATCATTTAATTCATGACCATAGAGTGGCATAGCGGCTTCAAGTCTTAATGTATCTCTACATCCGAGTCCACAGGGTTCAACCCCAAGATCTTTACCTGTTTCTAAGAAAAGATTCCATAAGAATTCAGTATCTGCAGCTGCGGTATAGATTTCATAGCCATCTTCACCGGTATACCCTGTCCGACTTACAAGAACATTCTTTCCGGCGATAGTTACATTTCCTTTAAAAGTGTAATATGGCATATCGTTGATAGGTGTTAATCGTTTAAGCAATTCTTGACTTAAAGGTCCTTGAATTGCGATTTGCCCACAATCTTCACTGATATTTTGAAATTTAACATCTCCAAATAGGTGTTCTTTTATATAGGCTTCATCTTTATCAATATTTGCCGCATTTACGACAACTAAGTATTCTTCTTCAGCCATTCGATAAACCAGTAAATCATCGACCGCAGTCCCATCTTTTCTTACAAGGATTCCATAACGCGTTTTATCGATTTCTAAATCACTAAAGTCATTACTGATAAGATATTGTAAATTAGTTAATGCATCTTTTCCTGAAAAATGGAATTCTCCCATGTGACTTACATCAAACAATCCAACTTTTGTTCGAACCACATGATGTTCATGCAAGATACCACTGGAATAATGAAGAGGCATTAAGTATCCCCCAAATTCTACGATATTTCCATTATTATTCTTATGCCAATTAAATAAAGGTGTTATTTTTTCCATAGGTTCCCTTTACGCACAAAAGGCGCTTAAAAAATAAGCGCCTTCGTCTTTTTACCTGAAAGATTCTCTTTCGATTGCCTCTTCGGTGGATTACTCTCTCTACGAAGTTTTGTCCTATTCCGGTCCCTTATACCTGAGCGTTTATGCGCATTTCGCCTTCGGTGTCAATGAATTGATCTCTCCCGGAATTTTCAACCAACTATATAGTTTATTATACCAATCTTTATCTAAACCTCAAATGATAAGTCCTTTAAAACTTCACTTAAACTTGGATGAGCAAATACAATGTCATGTATATTCCTACTATCTAATTCATTCTCCATAATAACTAGACATATAGAGACAAGTTCAGACGCATCGCTGCTTACAATTTCGCAACCGATCATTTTATAATCATCATTGATTAAGCATTTTAAGTAAGCTCGTGTATTGATCTTTATTTTTTGTTTGGCAATACTATTAAATAAAACTTTCTTCACTTTATAAGAAATATTTAACTCCTTTGCCTTTTCTTCACTTAAACCAGCATAGGCAATTTGAAGAGGTGTATAGATGACATAAGGAACTATCTTCTCTTTGATTGGGGTATTCTTTATTAAACTATGAATAAGTTGTTCAGCTTGATCACTTGCGACATGTGCGAGTTGAACGGATCCAGACACATCACCAATTGCATATATGTTGGGAATATTTGTCTCAAAATTCGAATTAACTTTGATGTATCCACGCTCAGTTACTATATTTGTATTCTCTAGTTTAAGAGAATCAGTATTCGCATTTCTTCCAGTTGCGATAATGACTTGATCATATTGATGTGTTTCTTGATTAAACACGATATGATATTGATCATCTTTTGCATAAGATTCTATTTTTGTATTGGTATAGACCTGAATACCCATTCTCTTAAGTTCACGATCCAATGTTTGAGCAGCTTCTTTGGGAACTTGGGATAGTATTCTTGGGGCAAGTTCGATTAATGTAACTTCATGCGACATCATTCTCAAAAAACTTGCTAGTTCGACTCCAATGACACCAGCCCCAATAATTAGGATGGATTGTAAAGATGTGAAAGGTTTCTCTAAAACATCATAACTGGTTAATGAGCCATCTATTTGAATAAATGATGAAGGTTTAGCACCTGTACATATCAATATTTTATCTGCAGAATAAATATTGCCTTCTTCATCCATTACTTCAGAATTGTTTATAAAATGTGCTTTAGAATGTATGACTTGTACCTTAGAACTAATGAGTGCTTTCTCTAGATTGGCTTGTAACTCAAATTGTATTTCTGATTTGTGTTGATAGATTGAATCTGAACTAGAAAGCGGGTTAAAATTATTGTTTAATAATTGAGTTTTATAAAGATGGAAACTATCTTCTAATAAGCTCTTAGTTGGAATACAACCTTCATTTAAACATACTCCACCAAGATTTTTATTCGTGAATAATAGGACTTCCCACTTAGCTTTTGCGGCAGTAAATGCGGCTGAATATCCAGCAGGACCAGCCCCAATAATAATTAATTTCATGCTTAATTTCCCTTATGTGATAATGCATGAATAATCGCATCAATCTTCTCATCTGTATCTAGTGTATTTAGAACTTTCAATAATTCTAATTCAGTTGCGGCATGTCCAATAACTGCTTTTTCGATATTTTTACACCAATCGGTATCCATACTATCAGTATAGATGTGATTGCTTACTATTTTTCCTTCTTCAATCTCCATCATCCATTTAATACATCCGTAATCAAAACATTCTTCAAATACAACTTTCTCATTTGTTTGTTTACCAAGTAACCACTCTTCTGAACTGAATTCCTTAACTTTAGATTCATCAAAATCAAATGGTATAGGATAGATATGCGAATGAGATTGATAATAGTCTTGGACTGTTTTAAATAGTGTATTGATCAGTTCTTGAATCGTGATTGGTTTGATTTCATTTAAATTCGCAATGCGAGATACAACAGATTCAACATTCTTGCGTTGAAGTTTTTTAGGATTTACATTTAAGTATTTACCTAAACTTGGTTTATCAACATTTACGAGTAAAGTGCCATGATGAAGATGTTGGTTTTTTAGATGTGCAAATGCATTACCGGAAACTTTAGCCCCATCAACTTCAATATCGTTACGTCCATTCACTTTTGCGTTATATCCTAAATTTCTGAGAGTTTCTGCCATCATTTCCATTTGTTTAGGAATGTTAAAAAGAGAACCATAGGCAATAAAGCTAAAGTTTAGATTACCTAAATCATGATAAACTGCACCTCCACCTGATGTTCTTCGAGCTAAAGTTCCTTTATCGCTAATTAGCTTATCATAATGAACCTCAGATAAGGCATGTTGGTTTTTACCAATAACAACGGTATGTTCATTTTGCCATAAATAAAAACGGACTGTATCCAACGGACAAGTCTCAAGAAGATATTGTTCGAGGGAAAGATTATAATGAGGATTCGTATTATTCGAAAGATAGAGTTCTAGTTTCATTGTTTTTCACCTAATCAAATTATAACAAAAAGCATACCTATTTATTCTTCAATTTTACTATGTTAAAATTCTTTCATGAACGAACTCTATTATTTTAAATTAAAGAATTGTCCGTATTGTATTCGAGCGAATAATTATTTGGATGAGTTACTACAAGAAGAACGATATCAAACAATAAAAATCAGACATATAGATGAACGAGTCGAATCTGACTTAGCTAATTCTTATGATTATTATTTAGTACCATCTTTCTTTCTTGGTGATAAGAAATTATTTGAAGGAATAATGACAAAAGAAGATGTTAGATTGGTATTAGAAGTTGTACTAAAAAAATAAAGGCCGTAAGGCCTTTTAAAGTATCATAATGAAATAAAGTAGAGAAACGAGAATGGGTATGAAAAGATTATCAATCCCATGAGGGGATATTGCCTCAACAAGGGTTGCGACAATACTTAACATAAGGACTTGAATGAAGTTAGCTTGACCAAGTTGTAAATATTGATAGGTCGTTATAACAATCATTGATACAAGCAACATAGTGAAACTACCTTCTAAAGTCTTATGGCCTTTAAAAATTGTATAGGTATGAGTACCATACTTTTGGCCAATAAGAGCCGCAAATCCATCTCCATAAGCCATTACCAATAAACCGATCCCACCAACAATATGGAAGGATGGAGTATGAAATGTAGCGGCCGTTAATAAGAATACTGCAATGGCATAATAGATAGGACCTTTATTTGAGTCTCTACGTTTTGTGTTAATAGAAGGAATCCAATTATAAATAACATTTAATGTATTAAAAATGATGAAGAATATTGGCGCACTGATGGCAAGCCAATAATCTTTAATCATAAAAGACGCAATAAACCACCAATTAATCACTAAGATATGCGTGAAAGTTCGACTGAATTCGAATGGTAAATGTGTTAATCGAGTCGATATTGCGATAATAATCACAATATAGAATATGGATAAAAAGAGTCCTAAAATACTTTCCAAAATAATACCTCCATTATGCACATGACAAGTGTAAAACGAGCTAATTATAACTATTTTTTACCTAAAGTACAAGTTTATTGGGTGCATTTGTATACATCACATCTAAAGCTACATTGCGTCTTTAAATAGTTGAGTTTATAAAAGCTTTGTATATTGGATTCTTTCGCCTTATAACGATAGGGTGTCATATCTAATAAATCATGTATTGATTGAGTTAAGTTTAACTGAATTTCTTCTTTAATTTCAACATTACTTATACGTATTAGCTTAGGATGTTCTAAGTTAAACTCAGGATTTAATTTTACCGTTTCATAGAGGGCTTGTTTAAGTTCAAACAAATGATAGGGTAAAGGATTTACGACAATAAATATTCCATTAGGTTTTAATATTCGAAGAACTTCTTCGATTTTAAACGGTGCGAAGATACATAAAACACAATCAACCGAGTGATCATCGATAGGGGTATCCGCAATGCTTGCACAGAAATACTTTACAATTGAGTGTTTTGAGGCGATTTTAAGTGCTGTTTTGGATAGATCAAACCCAATAAATTGAATATAAGGATAGACATTCGCAAGATGATTGGTATAATAACCTTCTCCACAACCTAAATCAACACAGGTTGAGATTGGATGTTTATCGAATAACTCACTGATCTGATTCAGTAAGAATGCGTAATGACCTTCGTTAAGGAAACGATGTCGAGCATAAATCATCTCATCATTATCCCCGTGGATTCGTTTAGAATTACTTATAAATAAATTAGTATAACCACTCTTTGATTGATCAAATGTATGATTATTATGACACTTATAGCTATGGTCTATTTGAGTGAGTTGTGTTTTACAGATTGGACAGTGAATCATAAGCTTATTTTATCATAGATGACATTTACTGAGACATTGTTTATACTAAAGAGGAGGTGCGTTATGAAATTTGTATCATGGAACGTTAATGGGATAAGAGCCATTTTTAATAAGGGATTTGAAGAAATCTTTCATAATTTTGAGGCGGATTTCGTTTGTCTTCAAGAAACGAAGATGCAAGAAGGTCAATTTGATTTTAGTCCTGAAGGTTATGTAAAGTATTTTAATTATGCGGAAAAGAAAGGATATTCTGGAACTGCCATCTATGCAAGAAAAGAACCTCTTTCTGTACGTTATGGAATTCATGTTGAGGATCATAACCATGAAGGTCGTGTTGTGACATTGGAGTATGATGATTTTTATTTAGTGTGTGTCTATACCCCAAATGCACAAGAGGATCTTAAACGTTTAAGTTATCGTATGGAATGGGAAGATGCGTTTAGAGATTATTTGGTGGAGTTAGATCAATTTAAACCGGTTATTCTTTGTGGAGATTTAAATGTTGCGCACAATGAAATTGATTTGAAGAATCCAAAAACAAATCGATTTAACCCAGGATTTAGTGATGAAGAAAGAGCGAAATTTACTCAACTAATAGAAGCAGGGTTTGTCGATACATTTAGAACACTTTATCCTGAAAAAATTCAATATTCTTGGTGGTCATATCGTATGAATGCACGTGAAAAGAATGTTGGATGGAGAATAGATTATTTTGTGATTTCTGAACGTCTTAAAAATAGATTAAAAGAAGCATGTATTCATGATGATATATTTGGATCTGACCATTGTCCAGTGTCCATAGAGTTGGAGTAAAATGTTTGAAGAAATCGTAACTGAATTACGTCTATCTTCCAGTGAGTTGGAAGATATTAAGACGTCAAAAGCTCCAAAGGAACAATATTGTCCTTACTTTGAAGTGTGTGGAGGCTGTCAATTATTGACATGGCCATACGATAAACAAGTTGAATGGAAGAAAAATCAATTAAAAGAAGTGTTTAAATCAAAAGAGGATATCGATTTTTTAAGTGCAGATCAAGTCACTTTATATCGTCATAAAAACAGTATTTCTTTTAAGCAACACCATACACAGATTATTGCGGGTTTCTATAAACCTAAATCTCATCAATTGATCAATATTAATCATTGTGTGATTCAACATCCTGTCGCTGAGAAAATTTTCTTAAGTCTAAAAGAACTTATGAAAAAGAATCGAATTGAAGCGTTTGATGAAGATCGATTAACAGGTGTGTTAAGACATGCGCTAGTACGTGTATCAAAACATACCAATCAAGTGTTATTGACCTTAGTTGTAGGTCAAACCCCTTATCCAGGACGTAAGAATTTTATTGCGGCAATTCGTAAAGCGCATCCTGAAATCACGACGATTATTGAGAATTATCATCCTATCAAGAGTTCTTTCTTACTTGGGAAGAAAGAAGATGTGGTGTTTGGAAGAGCGTTTATACAAGAGAAGTTAAACGAAAAAGTATTTAGTATACAATCACGAACGTTTTTTCAAATTCATATTGATCAAGCTGAACGTTTATTTAACGAAGTTATTCAACACAGTGATTTAAAACCAACCGATGTTTGTATTGATGCATACGCTGGGGTTGGGGTCATTGGTATGTTAATGAGTGATAAAGTTAAAACAGTGATTAGTGTTGAAAGTAATTCTGACTCAGTACAACTGGCAAAACGGAATGCGGAGTTTAACGGCATTAAAAATATCCAATTCGTACAAAAAGATGCGACTGAATGGATAAAAAATAGTACACAAGCATTTGATGTGTTAGTCATGGATCCTCCTCGTGAAGGAGCGGGTTATGCATTTATGGATACTATCGCTCAAAAGAAACCGAATACCATTATTTATATTTCATGTAATCCTGTAACTCAAGTTAAAGATTTATTACAAATATCAAAATCATATCGTGTAGTGAAGCGCTTTGGGGTTGATTTATTCCCACAAACCATCCATGTGGAAAGTGTTGTTATATTAAAAAGGAATTGATGAGATGAGCTCGTATAGTTTAATATGAGCTTTTTTATAACGATAAAAAGGAGTCTATATGAGAGTTTGTGCATGGCCAGGAAATAATGAGTTAATGAGAAAGTATCATGATGATGAATGGTGTGTGCCAAATCAAGATGATCGTTTTATTTTTGAGATGTTAAATCTCGAAGGAGCACAAGCTGGACTGTCGTGGAGTACTGTTATAAATAAGCGTGATCAATACTTAATTGCATTCAATCAGTTCGATATTAATTATTGTGCAAATCTCAAAGATGAAGATCTTGAGACAATACGATTGAACTATGGAATAATAAAGAATCGATTGAAAATAAAAGCAGTTAGGACCAATGCGATTCTAGCGCTCGAATTGATTAAAGAATATGGTAGTTTATCCAATTACTTTTGGTCATATGTTAATCATCAACCGATTATTAACCAATGGCAAAATGAGAATCAAATGCCAACTGAAACAGATACTTCAAAACAAATTAGTCATGATTTAAAGAAACGTGGATTTAAGTTTGTAGGTTCAGTTATTATTTACTCATTTATGCAAGCAATAGGGATGGTTGATGACCACATTATTGAATGTCCATTTCATAGTCAAAATAAAAGACCCTAAGGTCTAGAAATAATATCTTCGTCTTGATAAATTTTGTTGGTCTACATAGAGTTTAGCTAAAATGCCAACTGAGAGTAGAACTAGAATATTACTCAGTAATATGATGATTGGGGCATTTTCGATAAAGAAATTAAAATTCAAGTCTTTGAACAATAAAAGAACCATCCATAACACATATATATTAGTTGGGCTGGCATTTAGACTTGTAGCGGTAACAGTTAGAATAGTGATTAGGTCTAATTGTATTAAAATAGCGAATACAAATAGAACAATTGCGAATAAGATTGTGAGTAATTTACGCATATTAGTTAACCTTTTTAACAATTTTAACAGATTTCATACGATGTGTGTAGTTAATGTTTAAAATAATCAAGAATAATAGATACATTATAACCTTGAACATACGCTACACTATGTTCAATGACAATGTTTTCTTGGTTTGTTGTTATGCTTGTTATTTTAAACCCAGCAGAACTATCTGGTATGTTAAAGAGTTTACATATGTCATCCTCTAATTTAACAACATGAATTGTTCGATGTATTTGACTATTTATTTTTTGTTCGATCGATTTTGGATAGTACTTTATCGGTTGGAAAATCTCAATATAGAACATAGTACGACGCTCACCATAATATAATCTTTTTGTATGATATACTTTATCCTCTTTATTAAGTCCAAGATTTGGCATTGTTTTTGGATCAAACATTTTTAACTGATGTTCAAGTTCTTCGATGTTCTCTGAAACTTCGTTATAACTAATTTTCTCGGTTAAAGGGAAAAGTATTTTAAGTAGATTAAAATGTTCTTCCTTCGGAAGGACGAATGTTCCTTTTGCTTTTAGACGATAAATAAGCCTCTCTTCAAGTAATTGCTTATATGCTTGTCTTACTACAGGTCTTGATAACTCGTACTTCTGTCCAAGTTCATCTTCGGTTGGAAGTTTAGCGTTTGTCTGAAGTATTCCATCTTGAATGGCTATTCTGATGGAACGTGCTAATTGTATATGTAAAGGGATCGAAAGATTTTTATCAATCTTTATGTATTCCATAAAACTTTTCACCTTTCTCAATGATTACGATTTGATGTTTATCACCAGGGAAATAGGATACTTTATACGCATAGAGTTCTTCATTTTCTCTTTTTTGAGAAATCACAACAAATTTAAATATAGGGTCATCAATATTAATTTCAAGTAATTCAGCTAATATTTCATCCGCAATAACTGCACTCATACTTGTCTTAATTTCAAATCCATCATAGCCATAACTATTCTTTAATAAATTTGTGAATCCTGAATTATCACTGAATAAGTTCTCAAAATTCATAAACTTTTTAACAGGTAAATAGAAGTATTCTAAAAAAAGAGGGATATCACTGCCTTTTCGTATGCGTTTTATAAGATAGAAGTCCTCATTTAAAGTTTGTAATTCAAAAGGTAAAGATTCTGTCTTTAATATTTCTTTACTAATAATAGTTGAAGTTGGGACTAACCCAACATCTTCAACTTCACTCATGTACCCTTTTACTGTATACATTAGATTAGAAATCATAAGTCTCTTTTGGACAAATGTTCCTTTGCCTTGTACTCGATTAATTAATCCTTCTTTGATAAGTTCATTGTATGCTTGTCTAACTACAGGTCTAGAAATATTAAAAACTGAACAAATAGATTCTTCTGTCGGTAGTCTTTCTTTGTCTTTTAGCTCGCCAGTTAAAATGGCATTCTTAATCGAATTTTTCAGTTGAAGATATAGAGGGGTGGTAATAAATTTATTGAGATGGATGTAATTCATAGTGTTAGAAGTAGTTTACGGTCATTCGTGTACCTAGACCTTTTACATATGCAATCATATATTCGACAATGGTACCATCACTTATATAGGATGTTGTGTCTATTCTAAATCCAACTGAGTTTTTATCAATATTGAAACGATCGCATATTTCTGAGTCAAATTTTATTGCGGTCACATGTCGATTAGATGATAATGAGTTAAAACTTGGCATTTGTTTAGTATAATCGCGAATAGATTCATTATCTTTTAGTTTAGAAATAATATCTTTATAAATCTCATATGGGAGAAAAACTTCAATATAAAACTGAGGTTGGTTATCACCAAGATACATCCGTTTAACATGAAGGACTTTAAACGTTTCGTGCGCATTAAATTTCTCTAATAATTCAATAGGGCAGTCAATGATCTCTCTTAAATATTCTTGTATCGTTGGGTTCATATTATTCATAGTAATCTGTTCAGTTAAAGAGTGAAGGCTTTGAAGAATAGTGTATTTTGTTTTTGGATTCAATACAAATGATCCTTTTCCTTTGTGTCGATTGATGTATTCTTCTTCGATCAGTTTATTATAGGCTTGTCTTACTACAGGTCTTGAAATATTGAAATGGTGGCATAACTCTTCTTCCGTCGGCAATTTATCTCCAGGTAATAATCGTTTAGTTAGTATTGCGTCTTTTATAGAACTGTAAATTTGATAATGTAAAGGATGTAAGGAATCTTTTTCAATTTTAATGTATTCCATCATTGTCTCCTTTTATTTCAACATCAATACTATTTCTTTCTCCAGGGAAATACGATAACTTAAAGAATACTGGGACTTTATTGTGATTATAATGCAAGATATCGAATTTAATTGCGACAGATTCAGGCTCAACTTTAAGGATACTTGCAAGAGACTCGTCCACTTCGATAGCACTAATAACACATTCACCTAATAAATTTGGGAAGTTATAAATTTCTGTAATTATATTTGTGATCGACATTTCATTCGTAATATAGCGATCTAAGTTTTTAAATAGATTTGTAGGTAAGTAGAATATTTCGTATGCAATAGGAACATCGTCAGCTTTACGCACTCGTTTAACTGCATAATAATGTGGATACGGAGGTAAATCTAAACTAAATGCAGGGACATCTTCACGATTTATGATTTCCATACTTAATATATTCGAGTTGGGCTTAAATCCTTTTAAGACAACTTCTTCATTAAAGTTTTTCTTGAAAAATATATTTGAAAAATGTACTTTTTTGTTAACAAAAGTCCCTTTTCCTTGATGACGTGTAATCAAACCTTCGTCAATGAGGGATTGATAAGCTTGTCTTACAACAGGTCTTGATATATTAAAAACCTGACCAATAAATTCTTCAGTCGGTAATTTATCTTTATCTTTTAAAACACCAGTTAAAATGGCGTTCTTGATGGAGTCTTTAAGTTGTAAATAGAGAGGAATCTTAGAGAACTTATCAATTCGTATATAATTCATGGTTATTTTGATATGTTATACTATTTATATAACATCCTTTGAGCATAATTATAACAAATTGTATGTACATTGGTAATGTTATTACATTTATATGATAAAACTTCCTGAACAAGCTATAACGGTACTCAATGAATTGGAGAAAAATGGATATGAAGCCTACTTAGTAGGTGGTTTTGTACGTGATCTTATCCTAAATCGTGAAACGCATGATATTGATTGTGCAACAAATGCATTACCTTATGAGATTGAACGAATATTTTCATCGTATAAGCAATCTCAAATTGGTAAAGATCATGGAACGATTGGAGTAAAGGTAAATCATGATTGGATTGAGATAACAACCTATCGTTTCGATGATGAAACAAAAGATCATAGAAGACCCAAGTCAGTAACTTTTGCGCCATCTTTAGAAGAGGATGTAATTCGTAGAGATTTCACAATTAATGCCTTAGCGATTAATCGAAGTGGTGAAATAATTGATTTTGTGAATGGGCAAAACGACTTACATTACAAAATAATTCGTTGTGTTGGAAATCCTGAATTACGTTTCTATGAGGACTCATTAAGAATTCTTAGAGGAATACGATTCGCTTGTCAGCTAAATTTCGAAATTGAACACAGTACCTTAGAAGCGATGCATAAACAAAGTTATTTATTAAATGCATTGGCTGTTGAAAGAATTTATCAAGAGTTTAAGTTGATGTTAGAGTCGAGATATATTTATCAATATATCAGTCATACAAAAGATATTTTAAGTGTTTTTTTACCTGAGATTTTAGATTTAGATTCTGAAATATTAATGAAGATAGATAAATGTGATACATGGCTAAAACGTTTCTCATTGTTTTTTATACATAAAGATGAAGAAGCGATAAGAATTCGTACAAATCATCTTAAAATGCCAAAAAAGTTGATTCGAGACTGTGTTGATTTCTTTGTTTGTTATAAACATGAATACAGTGACCAAGAGATAGATATCAAGCGAATGTTGCAAGTTTATCCAAGCACAATTATGTTAGAAGCAATGGAGTTAAAGAAACTAATTGAACCTGATAATTATCATGAAATGAGTTATCAGATATTGAAGAAGATGATTCAAGAGAAAGTAGTTGTATCTATAAAAGATTTGAAAATAGATGGACATGATTTAATGGAAATGAATATAAAAGGTAAAGCGATTCAAGAAACATTAAAGGCTTGTTTAGAAGCTGTTATGTTGAATAAGGTTGATAATACAAAAGAAGCCCTTATTAAATGGGTAAACTTGACATAAGTTACGTGTATGTTATGATAAAACATATTTTTATAGGAGGATTTTATGAACGACGATAGTGGCTGTGACCAGCGATGTCACACCAATACCTTAATGATGTCTACAGTTATTCTAGATTATAAGGGGGTATCTGTATGACAGCAGTGTTCCTATTAATCATCTTGACAGGAGTGAATGCTTTTTTTTCAGCTTCTGAAATGGCACTTATAACCATTAATGATAATAAAATAAGATTTCTGGCAGATGAAGGTGATTTAAAAGCAAAGAAATTACTTTTAGTGTTAGAATCTCCAACACGTTTTTTATCAACTATCCAAATAGGTGTCACTTTAGCAGGTTTTTTAGCAAGTGCATTTGCATCTGATCAATTTAGTGAACCACTTGTAAAGATACTCATTAATTATTTACCGATAGATGCAGATGTAATAAAAACACTATCTGTTGTGATTATCACGTTATTGTTATCGTATATAACTCTGGTTTTCGGTGAACTTGTTCCAAAACGAATCGCAATGAGTAAAGCTGAGCCGATTGCTTTTGGTGTTGTAGGTATAATTAGAGTTGTATCAATTCTTACGCTTCCATTTGTAAATCTCTTAAGTTTCACTACAAACTCAGTTTTACGTTTATTCGGATTCAATCCAGATGAAGAACCCAACCAAGTTACAGAAGAAGAAATTCGTATGATGGTGGATGTAGGTGAAGAAAAAGGAACAATTCGTGAGACTGAAAAAGAGATGATAAATAATATCTTTGAGTTTGACAATAAACTTGTCTCTGAGGTTATGACACATCGACGTGAAATATCAGGCATTCCATTAGACGCAACACTTGTTGAAGTGAAGAAAATTTTAAAGAATGAACAATATACTCGATTCCCTATTTATGATGAGAGTATTGATAATATTGTTGGAGTTGTACACTTAAAAGACTTATTGAAATATTATGATCAAGCACGTACAAAGTCATTTAATCTCCAAAAGATTATGCGTAAACCATACTTTGTGCCAGAGTCTAAACACATCGATGAATTGTTTTATGAACTTCAAAAAAATAATACCCACTTTGCAGTTGTTATAGATGAATATGGTGGAACTGCTGGTATTATTACAATTGAAGACTTAATTGAAGAGATTGTGGGTGATATTTCTGATGAGTATGATGAAGATGAAAAATTGGTGACTCAGATATCTGAAAACACATTTGATTTAAATGCTTCAATAGAATTAGACGTATTAGAAGAAAGATGCGGTATTGATTTAACGAATGAAGATTATGATACTCTAAGTGGTTTCTTAATTGGTCTATTAGGACGAATACCATTAAACCATGAGCAAATCGATTTGGAATACCAAGGGATTTTGTTTAAAGTATTGAAAATAGAAGATAAACGCATTATAAAAGTTAGAATGGTGAAACCGCATATCATCGATACTAATCAAAACCATATTGAATAGAAAAAAAGGACCTTCAATTATATTGAAAGTCCTTTTAGTTTAATAGCTTATTTACGCGTTAATTCAGTAACAACATAAGTTGCGTTTACGGTTAACTCACCAGTGTTTGTAATATGAGTTGCATATTTTGCGTCAGTATATTGTCCAACACCACCAACATTGTAGATCTTAGACATATCATAACCTTTAACTTCTAAGATTTTCATCAATTGAGCAACACGTCCACCAGATTGGCACATTAAGAATAATGTTTTGTCTTTTGGGAATAATGTTTCTAATAGTTCGTCAGATTCTTCGTATACAGCAACTGGTGCAGCAATCGTACCGCCGTATAATTGAACCTTTGTAGCATCTGTGTGTGCTTCAGCATTGAAAATATATGCAAAGTAAGGAATAACTTCAAAGTTTCTGAAATGCTTCATTGTGTAATCTTTGAAATCTCTTAAATCAATATAAACAACATCGTCACGATTTAAGTATTGGTCTAGGTTTTCAACGCCAATAGATGAACATCCAGCTGCATATACACCTTCTGAACATGCTTTTTCTGCTTCGCCTTGTGCAGGGACATATTTTTTTGTAGTATCGATAGGTGAAGGAAGTTCAGCTTGGAATACATAGCCATTTTCCGCTGGATTAAGAACCCAACCTTCTTCAACTAATTTTTCATTTGATTTTGCACAGCCAACCAAAGCTAATGATAAGATAATTAAAGCTAATAATTTTTTCATGTGTTTCTCCGTTTATTTAAAATATTCATCTTCTAAGTGATACTTAATAACAGCATGTAACATTCTAATAATATTATTTGTTGATACGGATGATCCTGTAAATGTATCTAATTTGTAGGATTCACGTCCATCTGCTTGATAATCTTGTAAAGCTATGTCTTCCATAACAGATAGTGATTTAATATATCCATAATCTTTGTCAATAAAGTATGGAACAAATTCTGTTTTAAATACACTATAGGTTACACCAGCAGGAGTTGGATTGCTATCACCCCAAAAACCGCCGTTGTATTCACCATTTGGATCTTTGTCAAATGATAAATATCGAACACTAACATCATCTGAATTTAAAGATTCTGGTAAAGTAAGTTCAACATATGCAGTTTGCCAATAGTTTACAGAAGCCGCTCTACATGTACATGATAAGTAAGTTATCTGATATTTTATGTAATTACGAGCTTTGTATTTGTAGTTTACAAATGCATAGAACTTAGATTCATTTCGAGGTCCGTCAATATGATCGATTGGAACGACAGCAATTTTGTTCGCAATAGAGCCTTCTCCCATATCTGCACTAGAATTTAAAAACTCATTAATTTGTTCCAATGTTAATGTCGATCCATCAGAACATTGAACCTCTGTGTTTGGTGCCTTTCCACCATCTGGTTCATCAGATGGAGCAGCTGTACAAGCATTCAAACCACTAAAAACGAGTAAACATAACAACAATAGACTTAAAAATTTCTTCATTGTAACTCCTTTCAAGTTCTATTTTAGTTAATTCGATTAAATATGTAAGATGAAAATGTTAAAATATTCACATATATTAAGAAATTGCTTGGAAAATATGATATAAAGTTAAAGATAGCACGCGAATTTACAAAATATGCGAAAGAATTCACAAACGAGGTAGAAATGAAAAAGATTGTATACTGTTTAATTATGCTTACTTTAGTGGGGTGTCAAACTAATCCAATTGTTGAAGATAGTTTAGTCAATGAGGTTGTCATTCCAAGCAATAAGAATGAGTCTAAATTGATGAATGATTCGATTATCCTTCCACATAATTTAGATCAATATTTATTTTTTGAAGATGTTTATTATATCGACACAAGAGAACCAAATCAATTTTTAGAAGAGGGACATATAGCTGGCTTTATAAATATTCCTTACTACGAAACAGTTGCTAGCTTGAATAATGAATCCACTTTGTTCAAGATGAAAAAGATATTTGATGAAAACAATAAACTAGTAATTGGATTAGGAGAAATAGGAAGTTTTGAACCTATCTATGAAGAATCAATCTCTATTTTAAAATCTCTTTTCCCACAAAAAAAGAAGATATTTATCATATCAACAGCCGGAGTTGAGTCGACCTATCTGGCAAATTTATTAATTCAATATGGATATGATGCAAATAATATTTATAATGTTGGGAATTTTAGTAATTCAGTCGGCAATATTGTTTCATATCGTGAATTAAAAGGTGCGAAATTCAGGGTTGAAGGTATAAACTCTTATAGACTTATATATAGTTTTGATTTTGGTGAATTAAAAAAAATAAACGAAGCAGAATAAGCTTCGTTTATTTATAGGCTCTTAAGTAAGACTCTGGTAACTGATTCAGTTGCTTATCAGATGCATACAGTTGATTGACAAAATAAGGATTTCTTAGCAATTCACGACCTAACGCAATTAAATCAGCTTCACCCTTTTCTAATGTTTCCTCTATTAGATCAATTTCATTGATTAACCCGACCGCAATTGTTGGAATATTCAATTCATCTTTAATATTCTTGGAAAATGGGACTTGGTATGCAGGTTTTAGTTCAATAGGTCGAGTTACATTCCCGCCTGAACTTACATGGACAAAGTCTAAATAATCTCTAACCGGACGCAATATTTCTATTACATCATGGACATCTATTCCTTCTGGATCATAATCACTTGCAGACACACGTACTTGAAAAATTATATTCTCTGGGAGTGATTTTTTAACATCTTGTATGATTTCTCTTAATAGTCTTGATTGATTCTCTAAAGTGCCACCATAATTATCGGTACGATGATTGCTTAATGGGGATAAAAACTCATGAATGAGATAACCATGTGCTCCATGGATTTCTATTCCATCAAATCCAGCTTCAATCGCTCTTTTTGCTGCTTTTATAAAGTTATCTTTTAATTCATTGATTTCGTCAATTTCCATTTGAACAGGCGTTTCATATTGATCAGAAAAGGTAATAGGACTTGGCGCAATATGTGGATTGGCAGTCGATTGACTCTTACGCCCAGCATGAGCCAATTGAATAATCGCAATAGAACCATAGCGATGAATTTCATCGGTTAACTGTTTTAGTCCTGGAATAAATTGATCATCCCAAATTCCTAAATCACTATCAGTTATACGTCCTTCAGGGCTAACAGCTGTAGCTTCTACAATAATCATTCCAACATTTCCAATAGCACGTGTTGCATAATGCGTTAAATGAAAGGGTTGTACAAAACCGTTCTTAGCCTGATACATACACATTGGGGGCATTACAATTCTATTTTTAAGTTCAGTATTTCTTATTTTATAGGGGGTTAAACTTACCATGGGATCTCCTTATATCTGTTATTAGTTTAAAGTTGAAAACATCTCTTGTAAAGGGATGTGCTAAACTAATGATAAGAAGAAAAGATTAGATATAATACATTTCAGCTTGATTGAGTTTTGTTAAGTCTTTAATCTTTATTGATTTTAATTGTTTTGTAATACTAAGTTCAATTGGAGAATAAACTTCATTGTTTAACAATTGATTAAGTCTATGATCGTCTAAACGTTGTTCATCCGTACTTTCGGTTAAATCTGAATCTAATGCAGAGAATACTGAAAACAAATCAAGTTCATTGATATTTATAAGTTTATATCCACCACTAGGACCTTTTATTGATTCTACAATCTGATGCGATTTTAAAAGAAATAGAACTTGTTCAAGATAATTCTTTGATAAACCTAAGCGATTTGCAATTGTGATAAGAGCTGTAACTTCATTCTTTTCAGCTAATACCATAACTACTGCTAATCCATATCTTACTTTTGTTGAATATTTCATGTTTACCTCAATCGTTTCATTTGACAATTAGTATACGAGTAGCTATATTATAACATATATAACCTAGTATAAAACTATGTAAAGGAGAAATTTATGTCAAAAGTAGTTGAAAGCGCAAGAGAACTCATTGGAAATACACCCTTGTTACATTTAAATCGATTTGTAAAGTTAGAAAATCTTGGAGTTAATTTATACGCTAAATTAGAATCATTCAATCCAGCAGGAAGTGTAAAAGATCGTATAGCCTTAAGTATGATTGAAAAAGCAGAGAAAGATGGATACCTAAAAGAAGGTTCTGTAATTGTAGAGCCTACAAGTGGTAATACAGGAATTGGACTTGCTGCGATTGCGGCGAGTAAGGGATATCGAATCATTCTTACAATGCCAGAAACAATGAGTATCGAACGTCGTAAGTTATTGAAAGCCTATGGAGCAGAATTAGTCTTAACAGAAGGGCCATTAGGAATGAAAGGCGCAATTGCGAAAGCTAAGGAATTATTAGAAACAGTTCCTAACGCGTTTATGCCATCACAATTTGAAAATCCTGCAAACCCAGATGTTCATTATCGTACAACCGGAAAAGAAATTTTTGAAGCACTCGATGGAAAGATTGATTTGCTTGTTGCGGGTATTGGGACAGGTGGAACCATTAGTGGTGTAGGTAAATATCTAAAGGAAAGAATACCTGGAGTTAAGGTGATTGCGTCAGAACCATTTGATGCGCCACTCTTATCAGAAGGTCGCCCTGGTCCGCATAAGATTCAAGGTTGGGCACCTGGATTTATTCCTGGAACACTTGATACTGGTATTTATGATGAAGTATTAAAAGTAAAAACAGAAGAAGCTTTTGACAAAGCACGTAAGCTTGCTAAAATAGAAGGTGTTTTAGTGGGTATTTCAAGTGGAGCTGCATTACATAGTGCGGTAGAAATCGCTTTGAGACCTGAAAACAAAGGAAAAACCATTGTGGTTATTTTCCCAGATAACGGTGAACGTTATCTATCAACTGCTTTATTTGAAGCAGAATAAGGAGAACTATGAATCAAAGACAATCAATACAAAGAATTACACGTCTAGGTATTTTGATTGCGATTATCTTTTTAATGACTTTCGTTCCTAACGTAGGGTATGTTCAAACAGGATTGTTATCGATCACAACTATTCATATTCCTGTAATTGTTGGATCCGCAATCTTAGGTCCTATAGGTGGCCTTGTGTTAGGCACAACTTGGGGTATTACGAGTTTCTTAAAAGTTTTATCCATGCCAAGTACAATTGAAACTGCTATTTTCTTAAATCCTATGGTTTCAATCTTCCCAAGAATTTTAGTTGGATTGATTATCTCATATGCAACGATTGGATTAGGACAATTAATCAAAAACAAGGATTTAAAGTATGCGATGGTAGCGGCAGTTGGGACTTTATCCAATACCGTTCTTGTATTAAGTGCGATGTTTATTTTCGCACAAGGTGGTGTCTTAAGCTTTAATCAAGCTTTCTCAGTCATCATAACGGTTATCATTTCAACTAATGGTTTATTCGAGCTAGTCTTAGCTGTAATCCTGGTGCCAATCATCATTCGTGCTATATCGAAAGTTATACCTCAGTCCTAGACTGGGGTATTTTTTTGGGCATATGTTTTGAAGTGTGTGGGTAAACTTGTTACTCTATGGTTAGTAATTAAAGGAGATAAAATCTATGAAATACACATTACCTACACTACCATATGCCTACGACGCATTAGAACCACATATCGATGCACTTACAATGACAATCCATCATTCTAAGCATCATCAAGCTTATGTGGATAACCTAAATGCAGCACTAGACAAACATCCAGAACTTGAATTAACGTTGGATGCATTATTGAAAGATTTAGACAAAGTACCTGCTGATATTCAAACGGCTGTACGTAACAATGGTGGTGGCGTATTTAACCACAATCTGTTCTGGACACTCTTAACACCAGCTCGTGGACAAACTGCAACACAAGTTGTATTAGATGCGATTGTCGCAAAATTTGGATCATTCGATGCGTTTAAGACTGAATTTGAAACAGCCGCAAAAACACGTTTTGGAAGTGGTTGGGCTTGGTTAGTTGTGACAGCAGATAAAACATTAAAAGTTGTGTCTACACCAAATCAAGATGTTCCATTCAACGAAGGAACACCAATTCTAGCACTTGATGTCTGGGAACATGCCTATTATTTGAAGTATCAAAACCGTCGTCCTGATTATGTTTCAAACTTCTGGAATGTCGTTAATTGGGAAGAGGTTGAACGTTTGTACCTAGCCGCTGTATAATAGCGTCATGAAAGATAAAAAAACACTTATAAAACTCTCACTGGGTGAAGAAATTGGAAATAGCGTTACACATGGTGTAATGGCTATGTTAATGCTTATCGCCTTACCGATTGGGGCTGTATTAGCGTACAATCGTGATGGTTGGATTCTTGCGACAGGAATTTCTGTGTTTATTATTAGTTTGTTTCTGATGTTTCTAAGTTCATGTTTATATCATGCAATGGCGTATGATAGTAAACATAAATCTGTTATGAGAATCTTAGATCATATCTTTATTTATGTCGCAATTGCTGGAAGTTATACACCTGTTGCCTTATCGATTATTAAAGGATGGCAGGGAATATTGATCTTAGTTGTACAATGGACAATGGTTCTATTTGGAGTGTTATACAAATCCTTATCTAAGAAATCAATGCCTAAGGCATCTGTAAGCATTTATCTTACAATGGGTTGGGTTGCGGTATTCTTTATGCCAACACTGATCAAGGTTGCGAATCCTAAGTTCATGATCTTGTTAGCACTTGGTGGAATATTCTATAGCATAGGGGCTTGGTTCTATAGTCAAAAACATAGACCGTATTTCCACTTCATTTGGCACTTATTCATTAATTTCGCAGCTATCGCACACTTCTCAGCGATGTTATTCTATATTTAGTTAAGAAAGCATAACAAAAGTCTCAGGCATTGAGACTTTTGTTTTGTTATAATGAAATTAACTTAAAAGGACAGAAGGAAATGAAATTAAATAAAACTGAACTAAGTTGGATTTTGTATGATGTAGCTAACTCAGCTTTT
>Ga0209207_1000212_pt1 | contig 42665 bp, 40 predicted proteins | sample SaghotsprinmetaG_FD_184140 | JGI IMG/M metagenome (GOLD analysis project Ga0209207, IMG submission 184140) | Hot spring microbial communities from South Africa to study Microbial Dark Matter (Phase II) - Sagole hot spring metaG (SPAdes) (version 3) | ecosystem: Environmental > Aquatic > Thermal...
TCTGATCGTATGCCTTGGCGGCGCCGCCGAACTTGGCTGCCAGCACGGTGGTGATCGCTGCCGTCAGCGTGGTCTTGCCGTGGTCAACGTGACCGATGGTGCCAACGTTCACGTGCGGCTTGGTACGCTCGAATTTTTCCTTAGCCATTCCAGTTCCTCAATAATTAAATTAGCAAACAATCCAGAATCAAAGCTAATCGGTGGTGCCCATGGGCAGGATCGAACTGCCGACCTCTCCCTTACCAAGGGAGTGCTCTACCACTGAGCCACATGGGCCTACCTTAAAACTCCAGCCGTACCGCGTCGTGGAGCGGGTGAAGGGAATCGAACCCTCGTCTTAAGCTTGGAAGGCTTCAGCTCTACCATTGAGCTACACCCGCTTAACCCCTGCCCGCAGCACAAACCGCTACAGCATCAATCTGGTGGAGGGGGAAGGATTCGAACCTTCGAAGGCAGAGCCGACAGATTTACAGTCTGTTCCCGTTGACCGCTTGGGTACCCCTCCGGGAGAAGCCGGGATTATCCGGACCCTCGGGAAGCCTGTCAACAGGCTGAACAACTATTTCGCAATAAAAAAGCCGGGCTGACCCGGCTTTTCATCGCAACCCCGACACTTACTTGGTGGACAGGACCCACGTGGCCAGCTTGGTGGCTTCTTCGTCGGTAACCTTGTTCGGCGGCATCGGAATGGCGCCCCAGGTACCCTTGCCACCCGACTTGATCTTGCCGGCCAGCATTGCAACGGCACCCTTGTCGCCCTTGTACTTGGCAGCGACGTCATGGTACGACGGGCCAACCAGTTTCTTGTTCAGCGCATGGCAGGTCATGCAGTTCTTGGCCTTGGCCAGGGCTTCGTCAGCCTGTGCCTGACCGGTCATGACGATGCCGGCGGCAGCCATGATGGCAATGTAAGCAGCTTTCATTTTGTCGCTCCGTTTTTTAGTAAGTTAAACGATGTCTAGTGCCTTGATGGTTCACCGGCAGTAAATCATGAACGGATGATATAGCCCTTCATTACCCACTGCAAACAATCAAATGCAACAATTGGTTTCAGTCAGCCCGAAGACCTGAACCGCTCCCGGACCCGAAGTTTAACGTCAGAATCCGGGAAAAGTTGACACTTCCTTTCAGTTTCGCCGCTGGAGCTGCGACAGATCCCGCACCGCGCCCTTGTCGGCCGAGGTGGTCATCAGCGCGTACGCCTGCAGCGCAGCCGAGACCACGCGCTGACGATCAACCGGTTTCCAGGCAGCCGCGCCGCGCGCGTCCATCGCCGCCCGACGCGCGGCCAGTTCTTCGTCACTGACCATCAGCTGGATGCGACGCGCCGGGATGTCGATCTCGATCCGGTCACCTTCCTCGACCAGACCGATGGCACCGCCATCGGCCGCCTCCGGGGAGACGTGGCCGATCGACAGACCGGAGGTACCGCCGGAGAAACGACCATCGGTCAGCAACGCGCACGCCTTGCCCAGCCCCATCGATTTCAGATAGGAGGTGGGATAGAGCATCTCCTGCATGCCCGGCCCGCCCTTCGGGCCTTCGTAGCGAATGACCACGACGTCGCCGGCAACGATCTGGCCGCCGAGGATACCCGCCACCGCGTCATCCTGGCTTTCGAAAACGCGCGCGCGACCGGCAAACTTCCAGATCGACTCGTCGACGCCGGCGGTCTTGACGATGCAACCATCGACGGCAATATTCCCGGAAAGCACGGCGAGACCGCCGTCCTGGGAATAAGCATTGGCCTTGTTGCGGATGCAACCCTTGGTGCGATCAAGATCGAGCTCGTTGAAGCGACGATCCTGAGAGAACGCCACCTGGGTCGGCACCCCGCCCGGCGCCGCCCTGAAGAAGTCATGCACCGTAACGCCGTGCTCGCGGACCACGTCCCAGCGGTCGATGGCCTCGCCGAGCGTCCTGGCGTGCACGGTCGGCTGCTCGCGATTGAGCAGGCCGGCTCGATCCAGTTCGCCGAGGATGCCGAAGATACCGCCGGCACGATGCACGTCCTCGATGTGATACTTGTCGGTCATCGGCGCCACCTTGCACAGACAGGGCACGGAACGCGAGATGCGATCGATGTCGGCCATGGTGAAATCCACTCCGGCTTCCTGGGCGGCTGCCAGGATGTGCAGCACGGTATTGGTCGAACCGCCCATGGCGACGTCCAGGGTCATGGCGTTCTCGAAAGCTGCCTTGGTGGCGATCGAACGCGGCAGGACCGAGGCATCCTCCTGCTCGTAGTAGCGCTTGCACAATTCCACGACCTGACGACCGGCGCGCAGGAACAATTGCTTGCGGTCGGCGTGCGTGGCGACAACGGTGCCGTTGCCGGGCAGACTGAGGCCGAGCGCCTCGGTCAGACAGTTCATAGAATTGGCAGTGAACATGCCGGAACACGAGCCGCAGGTCGGACACGCGGAACGCTCGATTTCATCGACATCGGCCTGCGACACCGAAGCATCGGCAGCCTTGACCATGGCGTCGACCAGATCGAGGTGGACCACCTGGCCTTGAATCTTGACCTTGCCGGCCTCCATCGGACCGCCGGAAACGAAGATCACGGGGATGTTCAGGCGCATGGCGGCCATCAGCATGCCCGGAGTGATCTTGTCGCAATTGGAAATGCAGACCATGGCATCGGCGCAGTGGGCGTTGACCATGTATTCGACGGAGTCGGCGATCAGGTCGCGCGACGGCAGCGAGTACAGCATGCCGCTGTGGCCCATGGCGATGCCATCGTCGATGGCGATGGTGTTGAATTCCTTGGCAATGCCGCCGGCCGCCTCGATCTCGCGGGCAACCAGCTGGCCCAGATCCTTCAGGTGCACATGCCCCGGAACGAACTGGGTAAACGAATTGACGACAGCGATGATCGGCTTGCCGAAATCGCCATCCTTCATGCCGGTGGCGCGCCACAGGGCGCGCGCGCCGGCCATGTTGCGGCCGTGGGTGGAGGTACGGGAACGATACTGGGGCATGAGACTCTCCGTGTCGAATTTGGCGCCGGAATCCTGTTGTCACGGTCGCGAACTATAATCGGCCAATTCTAGCCGAATCACTCTGACAATGCTGACCCACCCGCAGTTCGACCCCGTTGCCCTGGCCATCGGCCCGGTTGCCATCCACTGGTACGGCCTGATGTACCTGCTCGCCTTCTTCCAGTTCATTGCCCTCGGCCGCTGGCGCATCCGCCAGGGGCAGGCGCCGATGAATGCCGAACAACTCGATGATCTGCTCTTCTACGGCGTCCTCGGCGTGATCGTCGGCGGCCGTCTCGGGCAGGTGCTGTTCTACGAGCCGGCCCACTATCTCGCCAACCCACTGGAAATCCTTGCCGTATGGAAGGGTGGCATGAGTTTTCACGGCGGCTTTCTCGGCGTTCTTGTTGCCATGACCCTGTGGGCCAGGAAAACCCGGCTGCCGTGGCTGGCCGTCACCGACTTCATCGCCCCGCTGGTCCCGCTCGGCCTGGCGGCCGGCCGGGTCGGCAACTTCATCAACGGCGAACTGTGGGGCCGGATCACCGACACCAGCCTGCCCTGGGCAATGGTCTTTCCGCAGTCCGGCAGTTTCGAACCACGCCACCCCTCTCAGCTCTATCACGTAGCCCTCGAGGGCCTGGCACTGTTCGCCCTGCTCTGGCTGCTTACCGCCCGACCACGCCCGACCGGCTTCGCTTCCGGTGTATTCCTGATCGGTTACGGCGCCTTCCGCTTCATCACCGAATTCTTCCGCGAACCGGACCATGGCATCTTCGGCCAGTCCTACCTGGTCAGCATGGGCCAGTGGCTGTCGCTGCCGATGATCCTCGCCGGCATCGCGCTGATCGTCTTTGCCTGCCGGAAGAAATCCCTATAATTATGGATTACCCAACCCATAACCCGTCAGGGAGACACGCATGACTCGTCCATTCAAGGTGCTCGGCATCCAGCAAATCGCCATCGGCGGCCCGTCCAAGGAAAAACTCAAGACCCTGTGGGTCGACAAGCTCGGCCTCGAAGTCACCGGCACATTCCAGTCCGAACGCGAGAATGTCGACGAGGACATCTGCGCCATGGGTAAAGGCCCGTTCAAGGTCGAGGTCGACCTGATGCAGCCGATCGACCCGGAAAAGAAGCCGGCCGTGCACACCACTCCGCTGAACCACGTCGGCCTGTGGATCGACGACCTGCCCAAGGCCGTCGAATGGCTTTCCGCCAACGGCGTACGCTTCGCCCCGGGCGGCATCCGTAAAGGCGCCGCCGGTTTCGACATCTGCTTCCTGCACCCGAAAGGCAACGAGGAATTTCCGATCGGCGGCGAAGGCGTTCTCGTCGAACTGGTTCAGGCACCGCCCGAAGTGGTCGACGCTTTCGCTAAACTAGCGGGGTAATTCACCAGACAGGAGCGAGGACGATGGCCGATATTCCCGACGACGATCTCGAGAAAACCCGCACCGCCCTCGCCCCGGCCATGGATGCCATGGCCGCTATCCTGCCCTGGGTCGGCAAGTCGCAACCGGTCCGCTATCCGCCGGAACTCAACAAACGCTGGCAAACCGCCTGCAAGGAACTGGCCGATGACTGGATCAAGCATGGCCGGACCGACCCGCAGACAATCCGGCCACGGGTCTTCGCGCTGCTGTCTGTCGCCATCGAAACCGGCGAAGCCGATTGCCTGCGCTTTGGCGAAACCCTGGCCAGCGTGGCCGACCATCTCGAACACCAGCCACCCGGCAACCGCCTCAGTGCCGCACTGACGGCGACGACCGAAGCACTGCTCGACGAAGGCGGACTGGAAAATCCGCATTTCGGCGAGCGCCTGCGGCACTTCACCGGCCGCCTGGAAACCGCCCTGCGCCCCTCGACCAAGCCCGGCGAACGTTCGGATGTGCTCGACCGCCTGTTCGTCCAGGACAGCGAGGAACGCCTGCAACGCATGCACGAGGCACTGGAAGTCCTGCCGATCGATGTGTACGCGCTCGAACTCGAAGCCGGCGAACTGATCCAGCACGCCGAACAGATCGAGATGTGGGGCATCTACCACCTGGCGCGCCAGCTGCAGAATTTCGCCCTGCAGCTCAGTGACGCCAGCGAAACCATCCAGGATCAGGCGGCGCATGACATCGCCCAGCAACTGGCGCTGATCGAATCCGCCCTGCGCGCCATCGAATACTGATCCCATGAAAAAGGGAGGCCGCAGCCTCCCTTCTTGCCGTTGCGGCCGTCGCTCAGCGACCGGCCAGCGCAGCGATGCGGTCTTCCAGCGGCGGATGCGTGGCGAACAGCGCGCCGAAACCGCCTTTGCCACCGGCAATACCCGAAGCCGCCATGTTCTGCGGCAGGCCTTCGGTATGCAGGTTGCCCAGGCGACGCAAGGCGTTCTGCATCGGCACCGGCGTCCCCATCAGCGCAGCCGCCGACGCGTCGGCGCGGAACTCGCGCTGGCGCGAGAACCAGGCAACGATGATGCTGGCCAGGATGCCGAAGACGATTTCGCAGACGATGCTGGTCACCATGTAGCCGATGCCCGGACCGCTGCTTTCGGAATCGTTGCGGCGCAGGAAGGAATCGACCAGGTAGCCGATGACCCGCGAGATGAAGATGACGAAGGTGTTGACCACGCCCTGAATCAGCGTCAACGTGACCATGTCGCCGTTGGCGACGTGGGCCACCTCATGCGCCAGCACCGCCTCGACTTCTTCCTTGGTCATGCTTTGCAGCAGGCCGGTGGACACCGCGACCAGCGAACTGTTCTTGCTGGCACCGGTGGCGAAGGCATTCGGCTCGCCGTCGTAGATGGCGACTTCCGGCATCGGCAGGTTGGCGCGCTTGGCCAGGCGGGCGACCGTATCCATCAGCCAGACTTCGGTCGACGACGACGGGTTGGTAATGACCCGGGCGCCGGTACTCCACTTGGCCATCGGCTTGGACATCAGCAGCGAGATGAAGGAACCGCCAAAACCGATCACTGCGGCGAACGCCAGCAGCATGCCGAGATCGAGGCCATTCTGGGTCAGGAAACGATTGACGCCGAGCAGGCTGGTCACCACGCTGAGCACGAGCATGACCGCCAGGTTGGTCATCAGGAAAAGCACGACGCGTTTCATGTTGAACTCCGTAGGTGATGAAAACGCTGCGATGGTACACCAATTGGATTCCTGAAAAAAACGGAGCAAAATTGAGCCAGTTTCCGTTTTTTTCTACAGGCCATGATCAATTACAAGCATCTTCACTATTTCTGGGTCGTCGCCAAGGAAGGCAGCATCACCCGTGCCGCCGAGCGCCTGGGCGTTGCCATCCAGACGATCAGCGGCCAGCTCGGTCTGCTCGAACGCCAGCTGGGCAAGACCCTTTTCAACAGCCAGGGGCGCGGCCTGGTGCTCAGCGAGGCCGGCCGCAAGGCGCTCGGCTACGCCGACCAGATTTTCCAGCTCGGCGAGCAACTCGAGGAAGCCATGCAGAATACCAGCGAGGAAAACACCCTGCGCCTGCGCGTCGGCATTTCCGACGGCATTCCCAAGCTGCTCGCCTACCGCCTGCTCAGCCGGGTCACGGCAATGCCGGGCGATGTCCGACTGATCTGCGACGAAGGCGAATTCGAGAATCTGTTGGCCGAACTTGCCCTGCACCGCCTCGACGTCGTCCTGACCGACCGCGCCGCGCCGCAAGGCGGCAACCTCAAGGTTTTCAGCACGCGCCTCGGCGAATTCCCCACCGGCATTTATGCCTCGGCGGCACTGGCCGGACAGTATCAAGGCAACTTCCCGGCCTGCCTGGAACAAGCGCCAATGCTGCTGCCGACGCGGCATAACGCCTTGCGCGGGCGAATTGACCGCTGGCTGGAGGAGCACCAGCTCCACCCCAAGATCGTCGGCGAATTCGAGGACAGCGCCCTGCTGACCACCTTCGGCCGGGGCGGGCTGGGCCTGTTCCCGGCACCGCTGATCCTGGCCGATCAGCTTTCCGGCGAATACGATGCGCACGCCATCGGCGAGATGGAAGGCGTGAACGAGCACATCTACGCCATATCCAACGAGCGCCGCATCCGCCACCCGGCGATCGAGGTGCTTTGTAACATTCCGGCACAGGCCGGCTCACCGGCGACTTTATAATAGCCAGTCCCCCAGCTTCCCAAGAATCCCCAACCCATGTCCCTTCGCCAGTCGTTCCTCTTCCTGTTTGCCCTGTTCCTGTCGTTTTCCGCCCTCGCCCAGCAACGCCCCGTACCGCCCGTGCTGGCGGCCAAATCCTGGCTGCTGATCGAGATGTCCTCCGGCCAGGTGCTGGCCGCCGAACAGCCCGACCAACGCCTCGAACCGGCATCGCTGACCAAACTGATGACGGCCTACCTGACCTTCTCCGCCCTCCGCCAGCGGACGCTGACGCTCGACCAGCCGTTGCCGGTCTCCGAAAGGGCCTGGCGCATGGGCGGGTCGAAAATGTTCGTCAAGGTCGACACCCGGGTCAGCGTCGAGGACCTGATCAAGGGCATGATCGTCCAGTCCGGCAACGATGCCTGCATCGTCCTTGCCGAAGCGATTGCCGGCAGCGAGGAAAACTTTGCCCAGATGATGAACCGCGAGGCCCGCCGCCTGGGCATGACGCAGACCAATTTCCGCAACTCGACCGGCATGCCCGACCCCGAGCACTACACCACCGCCCGCGACCTGTCGATCCTGGCCACCGCGCTGATCAAGGAATTCCCCGAGGAATACCGCAAGTACTACTCGATGAAGGAATTTCGCTACGCCGACATCACCCAGCCGAACCGCAACCGCCTGCTGTGGAACGACCCTTCGGTCGACGGCATGAAGACCGGCCATACCGAGGCTGCCGGCTACTGCCTGGTGTCGTCGGCGATCCGCGACCAGCGCCGCCTGCTCGCCGTCGTCCTCGGCACCAACTCGGACGCCGCCCGCAGCAGCGAATCGCTGAAGCTGCTCAACTGGGGCTTCCTGTCGCACGACGCCGCCCTCCTCTACCGCAAGGACCAGGGCATTTCCTCGCTGCGCGCCTGGAAGGGCAGCAAGAACAAGGTCCAGGCCGGCTTCCCGAACGATTTCATCCTGGCCGTCCCCAAGGGCACGGCGAAGACACTGCAGGTCGAACTGGTCTCGCAACAGCCGTTGATGGCGCCGATCCAGCGCGGCCAGACGGTCGGCACGCTGAAGGTCAGCCTGGAAGGCAAGCCTTATGGCGAATATCCGATCCAGGCCCTTGAAAATGTCCCGGTCGCCGGCATATTCGGCAGAGCCATCGACGCCGTCAAACTCTGGTTCAACTGATCCCATGACCCCATACGTTGCCGACCCCGTCTATCTCAACGGAGACTTCCTGCCCCTGGCCGACGCCGGCATCTCGCCGCTCGACCGGGGCTTCCTGTACGGCGACGGTGTCTACGAGGTCATCCCGGTCTATTCCCGCCGGGCTTTCCGCATCGACGAACACCTGGCTCGCCTGCAGGCAACGCTGGCCGGCATCCAGATGGGCAATCCGCTGTCGACCGAAGGCTGGAAAGCGGTGATCGCCAAGCTGATCGCTGCCGCCCCCTGGGACGATCAGTCGATCTACCTGCAGGTCACCCGCGGCGCCGACAACAAGCGCGACCACGCCTTCCCGCCGGCCAGCGTACCGCCGACTGCCTTCGCCTTTGCCTCGCCGCTGGTGACGACACCGGCCGACGTGCGCGCCCGCGGCGTTGCCGCGATCACCGTGCCCGACCTGCGCTGGAGCCGTTGCGACCTCAAGGTCATCTCGCTGCTGGCCAACGTGCTGGCCCGCCAGCAGGCGGTCGACCAGGGTTGCGCCGAAGCCCTGCTGATCCGCGACGGCTTCATGAAGGAAGGCGCGGCGTCGAACATCTTCATCGTCAAGGACGGCCTGCTGATCGCCCCGCCGAAGACGCAACTGATGCTGCCCGGCATCACCTACGACGTGATCCTCGAACTGGCGCAGCAGCACCAGCAGCCTCTGGAAGTGCGCGAAATCAGCGAAACGGAACTTCGCGCCGCCGACGAGGTCTGGATGACCTCGTCGACCAAGGAAGTGCTGGCAATCACCACGCTCGACGGCGAAGCTGTCGGCAACGGAAAATCCGGCCCGGTCGGCGAACGGATGTGGCAGTGGTATCAGGATTTCAAGAACACGGTAATGCGCAAAGGCTGAGATGGCTTCGTACAAGGACACCCTCCTCGAATTTCCCTGCGACTTTCCCCTGAAGATCATGGGCAAGGCGCACGACGAACTCGCCCAGGCGGTGCTGACCATCGTCACCAGACACGCCCCCGATTTCGACGGCGCGACGATGGAAATGCGTGCCAGCTCCGGCGGCAACTACCTGAGCCTGACCTGCACCGTGGTCGCCACCTCGAAACCGCAACTCGACGCGCTGTACATGGACCTGACCGCGCATCCGCTGGTGAAGGTCGTCCTCTAAGGTGAATCCGCTCGTCAACCGCCTGGGCCGGGTCGACTACGCGCCGACCTACCAGGCCATGCTCGATTTCACCGCCGCCCGCACGGCCGAAACGCCGGACGAGTTGTGGATCGTCGAGCACCCGCCGGTCTATACACTCGGCCAGGCCGGCAAACCCGAACACATCCTGCGCGACGTCGGCATCCCCACCGTCAAGATCGACCGCGGCGGCCAGGTCACCTACCACGGCCCCGGCCAGGTGGTGATCTACCTGCTGCTCGACCTCTCTCGGCTGAAGATCAAGGTGCGCGAACTGGTCACCGCCATCGAGCAGGCGGTCATCGACCTGCTCGCCGCTCACGGCGTCACTGCCGAACGCCGCGACGGCGCCCCCGGCGTCTATGTCGGCCCGGCCAAAGTGGCGGCGCTCGGCCTGCGCATCCGCAACGGCTGCTCCTACCACGGCGTCTCGCTGAACGTGGACATGGACCTGTCGCCGTTCGAAGCGATCAACCCCTGCGGCTATCCCGGCCTGCAGGTGATCCAGACCAAAGACCTGGGCATTCCGCTCACCGTTCACGAGGCGGGCGAGCAACTCTCGCAGCAACTGCTGCAGCAACTGGACAAACAACATGGCTGAAACCAAGCAAAAAGGCGTCAAGCAAAAGGGCGAACTGAAGACCGCACGCATCCCGATCAAGATCGTCCCGGTCGCCGAGCCGCTCAGGAAGCCCGAGTGGATCCGCGTCAAGGCTGGCAACAGCGCCGGCCGCTTCGGCGAGATCAAGTCCATGCTGCGCGAGCGGAAGCTGCACACCGTCTGCGAGGAAGCCACCTGCCCGAACATCGGCGAATGCTTCGGCCGCGGCACCGCGACCTTCATGATCCTCGGCGACATCTGCACCCGGCGCTGCCCGTTCTGCGACGTCGGCCACGGCCAGCCGCTGCCGCCCAACCCGGACGAGCCGCGCGAACTGGCCGAATCGGTCGCCGCGCTGAAGCTGCGCTACGTCGTGATCACCAGCGTCGACCGCGACGACCTGCGCGACGGCGGCGCCCAGCACTTCGTCGACGTGATCCGCAACGTCCGCCAGCTGTCGCCGACGACCACCGTCGAAACCCTGGTCCCCGACTTCCGCGGGCGCATGGACGTGGCCCTCGACGTCCTCGGCGGCGCCCTGCCCGACGTCCTCAACCACAACATGGAAACCGTGCCGCGCCTGTACAAGCAGGCCCGCCCCGGCGCCGACTACAAGCACTCGCTGGAATTCCTCAAGCAGTTCAAGGCGCGCTATCCAAACGTGTCGACCAAGTCTGGCCTGATGGTCGGCCTGGGCGAAACCGACGACGAAATCCTGGAAGTCATGCGCGACCTGCGCGCCCACGACGTCGAAATGCTGACCATCGGCCAGTACCTGGCGCCGTCCGGCCACCACCTGCCGGTGACGCGCTACGTCCATCCGGACGTGTTCAAGATGTACGAGGAAGAAGCCAAGAAAATGGGCTTCACCGGCGCCGCCTGCGCCCCAATGGTCCGCTCCAGCTACTGGGCCGACCAGCAGGCGCATAGCGCTGGCGTCGCTGTTGACAATTCTCACGATAAATTAGAATGACCATCGATATTTTGGAATGAACAGCGCTATTCTGGACTAGCCGTTGCATCCAGGTTAGCCATGACTGTGAATTCCAACGATCTTTGCTACCAGCACATCGATCACTGCTACCGCAATTTTTGCCAAACAAGCCAGGATGCCTTCCTGGCTTTTTCGCTGGTGCCTTACGCCACCAGGCGGCAAGCACCAGCAGATCAATCACAATCGCACGCCTTCCCGCGGAATCCCGTCGAAACTAGGAGAGAGGATCATTGGGGCCCCTTATCCAATAGGATCGCGATGTCCGCCGGCGTGATGCCGGTGCGGTAATCCACCGTCAACCCTATGCCCCAGCGACATTCATGCTGATAGAATTTCCCGGTGGATAACTTGCCTGCTTTTCTCAGCATGCCGCCGGACGGGCGGATCTGGCGCATCGATTGGTTCGGTGAATGTGCCTATCCGGGCAACATCCGGCGTTACGCCCAACCCAGCATCAAGGTTGCGATTTCCCCACTGAAATCGTCAGAGGGCAGCCTTGATCGCTTGCTTCTCCCTGATTGCACTGAGCTCGAAGAGCAACGTGAAATCAGGGCCCCGATAGCAGCGCTGCCCATGCTGGCCATTGGGGATCTCTGGCAAAACGGGCAGCAGCTCACTTCCCCTGGGTACCAGACCGAAGCATTCAAAGCACTGACCGTCACGCCTCATTCTGCGGCAATCGTTAAGGCGGGGCTCCCCTTAGAGGAGCATTACCTGCTGCCATGGAGCCACCACCCATGGCATCGAGGGCATACAAACTCATACTGCGTTGCTGTCGCCTTAGATAAGCAGCGGAGGTTGCTGATTCCTTGCGTTGAACTCATCCGCTTTTATTTCGGATCTTCCAGCGTTTTCCTGCAGCGCCTGTTCACAGGACCGTTGGAACCCGAAAAATTCTGGGCTCGGCAGAATTTCAACTCATCGACGAGGCATCTGCATCTGACGCTTGCCAAAGGGCTTTCCGGGTTGTCCGCTCCAGATATCGGCCGAATTGCTCAAAGCAAAACGGCTCTGCGCTCCGCTACTGGGATTTATACCTCGTGTTTGAAGGCTATCGCAGAACGCCGCCCGATCTACCCTTACACCAGCTTCCCATTTCAGGGCGCCACCGACCTGGTGGCAAGTGGGCGGTGGTTACCCTTTGGCGAGCAAGAGAACGCGACCTTCCTGGTGTATCGGTTGCGCTCCTGCGCCCATCCATTCCCGTTCCGATCGCTCTCCTACGCGACCGGGAACCGGAAAACTGCTGCTGCATCAGCCAAGAAATCCGCGACAGATTCCAGTCCAGTTGTGTCCGCAAGCTCAAAGCAAAGCAAGACAGCAGTTGCAGAAACAGACCCTGGCGTAGACGCAGCTCACCGAACGAAATCAATTTCCACGAAACACCGGTTTCCCGATCTGGTTCGGAAATCAATTTGGCGCAAGAAGGAAGAGGAAATGCCTCCGGTGGAAGTCTTCCGAAGAAAAGCCGGTGGAACGTTGCAACAGGTTGGCTTGGGCGAATCAGATCATCATGCTGACACGCCTTCTCTCGATGTGCTTCAACAAGACGATATCGACTTGGCCACACAGCTTCCCTTGCTTCCGAGATTCGTTCAGCAAGGGATACGGATGCTGAACAATGGTGGCCCCAAGGAAATTGTGCGCAGAGTTGTGCCGCCGGCGGGCTCGAACCATCCGATCTTCTGCTTACCTGTTGTCGTCGACGACGATGGTGTCATCGATGAAGACCTCCTTTTCACTGAGGAAGACGGTCACACCCGCCAGCGAAGGGGATGTTTTGTCGAGTTGGATCTGGAACTAGCGTATGTTGGGTACTTGGTCATTCTGGAGGGGCATGAGTCCTCTGAACCGGCAAGTGTGCGATATGCAGCGAAGTTGGAGATCGCGTCGCTTCTTGTTCGGCCGTAGCGGTCCTTGGTCAATCGGCACCTGTATTTTCGCGACTGTGTCACGGAATTCCTGTGATGCTCAAATCAGAATGCTGAACAGATGCGTGCAAACCCGCATATAAAACTCACCACATTGGTGCAAGAATTTGTTGTCACAAGTCTTTAACAACGCCTTAGTTAGTAGGTTCGCCTTGTGGGAAGCATGGGTGCGAGTGGTTTCGAGACCGGTCAATTGCTTCTGACTAAACGCGAACGAGAAGTCATGCAATTGACGCTCGAAGGCTTGGACAATCACGGGATTGCCAGGCAACTGGGCATCAGCCACCGGACAGTCGAAACCCACAAGGCACGCGTGCTGCAGAAAATTGGTGCCAGCAGCGTGGTTGAGCTGATTCGCATGAGCGATGCTCGGATCAAGGCCGACGCGCAGCTGCTTTCCGATCTCTACGAAAATGCCCCTTGCGGCTACCATTCGCTGGGCATCGACGGCACCATCCTCAAGATGAATGCGACCGAGTTGCGCTGGCTCGGTTATCGAAAGGAGGAGTTGGAGGGCGTACGGAAGATTACAGACCTCCTGACCCCTGAGGGAAAGCAAATCTTTGCCCGGAACTATCCACGCTTGATCGAGCACGGCCGGCTGGACGAAATCCGTTTCAACCTGGTCTGCCGGGATGGTTCCCTGCTGCCGGTCATGCTATCGGCGACGGCTGTTTACGACGAAAACGGACAGTACAGCATGAGCCGCAGTGTGCTTCTCAATCTTGGGAAGCAAAAGCAAGTCGAGGTTCTGCTCGAGGAGGCGGAGGAACGGTACCGGACGATCGTTGAGGATCAGACAGAAATCATTGCGCGCATTCGGGCGGACGGCAGTTTTATTTTCGTCAATGAAGGCTATGCCCGATTTTTTGGCAAGCGCAAGGAGGAATTGATCGGCAAGACATGGCATCCGGTCGTTCATCCTGACGATCTGGCACGCATAGAAGCGGGGTTAAGGACATTGCGCCCGGATCATCCCGTCGTTGTCATTGAGAATCGGGTGTTTTCCGGTGAGGGGCAGATTCACTGGTTCCAGTTCGTCAACCGGGCCTTTTTTGACGACGAGGGGCAGATTCGGGAAATCCAGTCGGCAGGCCGTGACATCACCGAAAGAAAGCAGGTGGAAGACGCCCTGGATCGCGCCTATCACCGTTTCAGCTTCCTGGCCGGCGCCAACTTGTTCGGCGTGGTCATCGGCAATGCACAGGGCGCTATTCTGGAAGCCAATGACTATTACCTTGAAATACTCGGACGGACTCGCGCCGATCTGGCCGCCGGAAGGGTTAGCTGGAAGGAAATGACGCCGCCCGAATGGCTGGCGGTTGATTACCAGAATCTGGCCAATTTGATGGCTCATGGCGTCAGCCCGCCTTATGAAAAAGAATATGTCAGGGATGACGGTAGCCGGCGGGCCGTCTATCTGGCCAATATCATGCTGCCGGACGACGATGGGCGGATACTTGCGGTGGTCATGGATATTACCGACCGTAAACGTGAAGCTCATCAATTGCTCATGGCCAAGCAGGCAGAGCAGGAGGCCAACGAGGCCAAGTCGCGGTTCCTGGCTGGCGTCAGCCATGACCTGAAGCAACCGCTGACGGCACTCGAGCTCTATGCCCAGATGCTTCCCGGTCTCGTGGCACCGGACGATTCTGCGCTTGTTGCCAATATCCGCAATTGCGTTGCGAGCATGGACGATTATCTCAACGAACTGCTGGAGCTCTCGAAGTTACAGATGGTAGGAAAACCGCTTGCGCTGCGCGATTTTGACGTCGTTGAGTTTCTGGATCAGCTGGTCTCGAGCTACATGCCGGAGGCACGCCTCAAGAACTTGAGCCTGCGATGCCACCGCTTGCCGCTGATCGCCAGAACAGACCCGGTCTTGTTCGGACGCCTGCTTGGAAACCTGATCTCCAATGCGATCCGTTACACCGATGCGGGCGGTGTCCTGATCGGGGGGCGCAGGTGTCAGGGCAAATACTGGATTGAGGTTTGGGATACGGGGATCGGTATTCCGGATGGACAGATCAACGAGGGATTCGAACTCTTTCGTCAACTCGACAATGGGAATACTCGCGGCAAGCAGGGAAGCGGGCTGGGTTTGGCGGTTGTTGCCCAGATTGCCCAATTGCTCGGTCTGGGCTTGCGCGTACATTCGCGAGAAGGACAGGGCTCTTTGTTCGCCGTCGAACTGCCGTTAGCCCGGGACGGGGATGGGCAGCCGAAAAAAATCCTTGGGCGCTTTGACGCCTGCGGCCTATGCAAAATCACTCACCCTGAAATGCAGTGAGCAAACGATGCTTACTTCAGTGCCATCCAGGCCAGCCGGTTGGCTTTGGCATCGTCCAGCGCATGGTGCTCACGCAGACCGGTAGCAAATGCGCTTTCCGTGGCTACGTAAAATTCTTCATCCAACCTCAGAATTTCGGGGTGGGTAGCCAGGTTTCTCGGCCACATATCGGGCGTGTTAAATAGCCGAGGTATCCAAGGCCAGTCCCAGGCCAATGAGTCTGTGGCCAAGGTAACAGGAGTCTCCAGCGACTCGATCCAGTCTTTCAGTTGGATGGATAGCTCTCGCCAGGTGCATTGGCACGATTCGCCTTGAAGCAGGGGAATGACAGTCTCCTGCACGAAGTCACTGGTGTCGCTTGGCTTCCAGGTGTCCGTGAGCTCGGCATAAAACTCCCTAGCATCCTCGGATACCAGACCGATTGAAATCAGCCGACAGTCAGGACATAGATCCGTAAATTCGGTGTCGAAGAAAAGGAGCATGCAAAGGCCTGCGGCGGATAAACGGAGTGTTCACACATTCCACCTAATCATGACGGCAGTCAATATTGGCTTCAGTTGGAAGATACTAAGCAGTGCAGACATCAGGCAGTTGTTCGGCCTTTGCAGACATTTGGTGTTCCGCCAAAATATGGCAGCAATGGTCCGGTTATCTGTCACTCAGCAAAAATGGGACTTGAACGGCTAGCCCTTACGTTTAGTTGTTGATACGGGCTTCGTAATCGCTAAAATTCCCTACGCACACAGCATGTATTGGGGATTTCCTTTGGATGAAAAATCTTTTCTAGGTAGCAATACTTCCCTCGCAGTAACCAAGCCCGAAATCCCTGCAGTGGTGCGCATCGACACATGGGCGGAATTGCCTGTGACAGAGGTGATCGGATCCGATTACGCGGCAGTGATTCAGCTACGCATGACGGTCCGAGCCGCTATCGCTCGAGGAGAGCCTATCTATGCGTGCCCTCGATGCAGTGTGCCGGTCTATCTGGTTTCGCGGGAAGACACTCGGCGCTTCTACTTCAAGCACCTCCACGAAGATGGCAATTGCCCGGCCGTAACTCGAGGGGGGCTCAGCGAGAAAGAAATCAATGCCCAAAAATACAACGCGGCCAAGGAAAGTCCTGATCATCTCCGGATGAAAGAGCTCATCGAGGAGAGCATCAAGTGTGATTCGCGATTTGCGGCACCCCTAGTCGAAAAAACCTGGAAAGGAGCCGATGGGTCGTGGCGCCGGCCAGATGTCCAGGCCCAGTTCGGCCAGCAACGCATTGCTTTCGAGGTGCAGCTCTCGACGACATTTATTCGGGTGATTGCAGAGCGACGGGAGTTCTACCTCCGCGAAGGCGGGATGCTTGTCTGGCTATTCAAGCACTTCACCGAACACGATACGCGACTAACGCAAGATGACGTGTTCTACAACAACAACCGGAATGCGTTCCTGGCCAGTGAAGAAACCTTGGCCGCTTCTCGTGCAACTGGGCGCCTGCATCTGGAATGCTGCTGGTCAGCACCAACCCGCCAAAACAATGAGATCGTACTGACGCAGCACCGCAAGATCGTGTCAATTGACGAACTGACGCTGGATGTCGAACGGCAGCGTATCTTCTACTTCGATTTCGACCAGGAGATGGCCAAGGCCTCAGTCACATCTCAGCAAGCAAGCGCAGAGCGGCTACGTAGGGATTTTGAGGCATTCTGGTTATCTAAACCTGCGTCGAACACACAGGAAACGTTATCGCAATGGTACGCATTCAGGCGGCGGTTCAGCGAGCATGGGATACAGCTGTCGCAATACCTTGGCGGAGACGGCACTGAGTCACTGCTCAACAACCTGTACAGCGCCAAGCATGGCAAGGTCGTCGGCCGGAGCTTCAAGAAATTTATCGAGGTTGCCCACCGGGTCGCCGGTGGCTATAAGGAGCATCTTTGGGCGTTCGGCCTACTGCTGGCAGCACACAACCGTGTTGAGCAGATTTGGGCTGAAGACAAGAATAGCGGGAAGTGGGAGAAGAAAAGATCAATCTACCACCCGCGAATCAAAGCAGGGGATGATGCATACAGACCAGATCCAAGATTCAACCAATTGATCGGTTTTTTATTCCCGGAGATTGCAGATGGATTGGGGCGCTACCCGGTGCGGACTGCCTAGGGCCTGTGATATTGGATATTTGACTAAAAAATGCCTTAGCCGTTGCTCGCCTACACCTGAAACAAGTCGCCTGCTACCACGACATTTTGCTCAAGTACCGCTTGAAACTCTCAATAGAAAGTTCCAAGAATCGGCGGCTGTTCCGCGCAAAGCCTGCGTTCAGCAAAGCCGTGATGGTCGCTTCCGATTGAAGCTCCAGAATCAGTGAATTAGCTGACGAGTCATGCCATCCAACGCGCCCTACGGGCATACGAGCAAATAGCCCGTGAGGTGTATTGGTAAAGGCTTGTTCCAAATTCGCTTCGCTGTCTTCCTCCAGATAGGCAAGAGCAGCAAGCAGTTCAAATCGTTCAAACACCAGCTCAAATTCAGCCGATACGCCTGCAAAGCTGGACCGCCAGTTCGTCATCACATCAAGCAGATGATCACTGAGAGGGGTCTTGCGACGATCAAGGTCTTCCAATTCTTTCCAGACTTCATTTTTTGCTCCTTTCCACTCATCTAGGAAGAGCGTGGAAACCACTCGTTTCGGGTCACGATATTCCCGAGGCCAGGGCGCAACCAGCAATTCGTGAAGTGTCTTCCATCGCTGCGAGCGCGTTAAGCCGACTCCGTAGGCAGTAAATATCAAGACGGCCGGGTAAGATTGCAGACTGAGCCAAACCGACAGGCCATTTCCAACCTTCTCGGCCTGCATATACAGTCCCCTGATGATGTCGAGAATCGTGGTCAATTCAGAACCATCCCCCCATCTACCGAGGACGCCAGCCATGCGCGTCAAGGGTTCGGCCAGCGCCTCGTATTGTCGTACTCGCGATCGGAACTCTTCCTGATTCCACTGGCCATGGGGCGCGAATTTGCTCCCATCGAGTTGCGCCATTAAGCGCTCCGTCTCCTGGGAAAGCAACTCGTCCAGTTGAATACGATGTTCCGGCTTCGCCAGGTAGCGCTTCGTACTATTGACCAACAACTCGACACTCAGCGGATTCTGGCGCTGACTCTGCTCAAGCGTTTCGACTCGCTGTTGAAGTGTTTGGAAAAACTCGTCCGCACCTGAGATCGGTATCGTCTTGGCGCTTCGATGGATGGCCAGTTCGCTGGCTCCCGAGCCCAACGCACCCCGGGCCGCCCAATACACGGGATAGCGCCTGTTCGGTGCACGGAGGAAGGCAGCCCGCAGGGCATGATCCCATTCACCCGACCAGCCGCAGATGATCAGACCATGCTCATCAAAGATACGGTCCAGCAGTTTGTCGTAGCTTTCCGGGTAAGCGCTCAATTCCTGATCGGTGTTCAGGATACGGGCATCCTTGTAATCGCCATGTAACTTGAGCAGGTAACAGCGACTGTGCGTCAACGGCTCTGCACCCGCCAAAACGTCTGCGGAGGAAACCACTGTGGGCTCGACTCCATGCTCCCGAAGAGCGTTTTCCATGAGCCTGTCAAAGTTGGTCGTGACAATGACCCGGACGTGACCAGAACGAACCAAGTGCGCTATCGCGTGATGCGCTTTGGTCGGGATTTTCCGGCCTTCTTCGCGATCCTGCTCATCTGGCTCGATGTACCGATGCAATATCGCCCTACGCTCATCGGGTGAACTGGCGATCTCCTCCAGCAGCGCGGAATAGTTCGGCTCTTGCCCGGTCTTTTCCCGGTACCACTTTGCCCAATCGGACTGCTCCTCGACGCCTTGGGCAGTCGCTACGCGGCGCACCAGGTCCAACGTAATTTCCCACCCAGTCGGAATCTCTGCGGAGCGCGACAGGCCCGACCCCAGAAGAACAGCGAAGACCCCTTTGTTCTCGTAGACGGAAAATCCAAGTTGGGTGATAGGGTCGTTCTGGAGTAGTGTCATTGGTCGTCTCTCTGTGTCAGCAGTTCAAGCGCATGCCGAACCTGCAAGCGTAGTTGGTCCGCCTTTGTCGCATTGTTTTCAAAATACGCCAATATGAGAAGGGGAAACTCACTGTTCAGCGCATTCCCGTTGAATAGCGAATTGCCCCGGGCTTCGTAGTCACGGCGAAGTCTACTTAGACTGCCTAAGCCGCCGCTCAAGCCGGAATGACTGAAAGGCAGCAAAGGCCGAATAACGGTCAGCTAATCTTGACCCATGAGAGGGCGCTTCCTTTGTTCAAGAGCGTTCAATAGCTCTAGGAAGAAGCTAGCTTCCGCGAGCTTGTCGGTGCTACTCATCTTGCCACCCAACGTTTGACGTGTTGAGCCGCCGTAGCGGCGAAGCCGAGAAGGGAACCCGTAAGCGCAGCTTGCGGGCGGTCCCTTTCGACGGAATTGTTAGAGCGCACTTGCCTTCAAGCGGCAACAAGCTCTGCGATTTTCGCTGCCACTTCTGACATGGAATCTTCTGCAGTATCTAGGCCCGTCCTTGAAGCCAGCATAGGACTCACGTCGCGAAGCGCCTCATATGTTGTGTTATGCACAATGGGAACGAGCCGATTTCCTGCGAGCAGCGTTGAAAGTTCTTTGTCAGCGACGCTTTCTTTTGGAAGGCGTGCCAGAAGGGCAGGAGTGACAAGCACTAAGCCAACCTTAGAGTTGGCTAGCCCCTTATCAATTGCGCGCATCATTGGAACACCAAGACCAAGATCTTTTTCACTGAACCAGACTTTGACACCAGCAGCTTCGAGGAGATCGTGCAGTTGCTTTGCTGCTCCCTGCCGGTCATCCCACGCATGGCAGAGAAACACATCGCGCCGGTCAGGATGCCGGATAGCCTCAGCCTCCACCGACTCGCGGATTGGCGTTAGCGATTGCACCTCTTGAGGCGTGTAGAAAACCGCAGATCCAGCGCTGGACCAGCGAGGTTTTGAACTCTTGCGACTACTGCCTCTGCTTGAACTGCCGCCACTAGAACTGCTGTAGCTGGAGCTAGTCGTTGATGGATAGTACGAGCTGCTATAGCCACCTCCGTAACGTGAGCTAGTACGATAACGGCAAACTGGACATGCTGCAGCGGCAGCCGCCGAACTGTGCCCACGTACTGGTGCTGTGCATCTGGCCATATATCAATCCTTAGATGTTGGTGAATGATAATGTGCTGGAAGTGATGATTGGTGCGTTCTAACGTAGAAGCGAGCGGCCTGCTCGGAATTTCGCGCAGGCCGCTCTATTGCCGGGCTAGAAGGGCAAACCAACGAAAATTGTTTGTCATTTATTTTTTGTCGGATTGCTAGATTTGCTAGGTTTGAGGGACGGTGTATTCCCTGGTGTTGTTTTGTTATCACGGCGGCGCTGATCCGGTTTCCCTGTTGATTTTGCTATCGGCTTTGGTCCTGGTTTAAGTGTCATGAATGCTCTCCTTTGTGGTTGAAGAATTACAGTGTGCGCCTGTGCGTATCTTCTAGCAGTTATTCAGACGCAAAACTGTCGTCTTATTCGTAATCATACGGACACCGCTCAATAGGCCCCAAGCCGTTGCATGACGATTAGATTACCCCCGCTTCGTCAGGTTATCAACCCTTAACCATACGGACAGCGTCAGTGTCCGCTTCGGGGATGAGCACCGGGATGGCTGCTATTGGCCAGCAACTGCCGGAAGCCCCCCGATTGCTGACTGTAGGACAACTCTCGACCCTTAGCGTAACTTGGCAATTAGACAAAGCAGATGTCTCTCCGCATCGTGAAAGATGGAATAGCCTGCAACTGGCACATCGGGCCGAACTTATTGACAATTGAATGATTTGGATTTCATATGGCTCCTATTGGAAACCTCATTCTTCCGTCACGACGGCCAGATCAGCGAGTCTCGAATGAAAATTTTCAACTGTGCGTTACGCCTTGGAGCGTTTTTCGGAGCGATTGCTCTCCCTTGCGCCATCCTTGCCCAGCCAGGCATTCCTGTTGGCTATGATGGTTATGCTTTGGTCCCAGGCCCAAGCCGAGCCTCCCCTTCGTACTACCTGTTGCTTTCACAGGAGCGATGTCCGGCCAAAGGCGCTCCTAAGGGCTGGAAAAAAGGTGCGTACTTGCACACTACAAGGCTTGAACCGGCATGCTGGATAGTCGCCACCGCGGACGTGAAGATGTGCCCTCGCGGACAGTACGAGACGGTATTCAAACAAACAGATTACGGCTCAACAACAGCGATTCCGTGCCACCTGTGGCCTCTCGAAAACTTCTACGAAGTTCGACGGTAACCGTGCCAATTGGCAAAACCAATCAGCTCTTTGTCACAATCCAACTTGTTGACAAATTCATAACAAGCTAGGAATTGGAGATGCAGTTAGAAGCCGTCTCAATCAAGAATTTCCGCTGCTATCGCCAGGAAATCAACACTACCTTTGGTGACCTAACGACCTTTGTCAGCAAGAACGACCTTGGCAAATCGACAACCCTCGAAGCCCTGGAAATTTTCTTCAACAACGATGCGGTGAAGATTGAGCAGGGAGACGCCAATATCTACAGCGGGGATTCAATAGTTACGATCACCTGCGAGTTTTCCGGTCTGCCACCGAGCCTCAGTCTCGATGCCGGGGCCGAAACCTCTTTGGCTGACGAATTCCTGTTGACGGCAATGGGCACCCTAAAGATCAAGAAGGTCTATGACTGTAGCGAGAAGACACCGAGCGTTGAAGTCTTCATCGTGACCAATCACCCGACGGCCGCTGGCGTAGGGAATCTCCTCGAGCTAAAAGAAAAGCAACTCCAGCTGCTCATCAAGAGCAAGGGGTTCGACGTCGCCCTCAAGGGCAACCCCGGTATGCGCAAGGCTATCTGGGCGGCAACAGCTGACCTGCAGTTGTCGGAAGTCGAAATTCCGGTTAGCAAGCCTAAGGAAGATAGCAAGCGCATCTGGGAACAGCTCGAAAGCCATCTTCCAATGTTTGCACTGTTCCAAAGCGACCGCAGCAGTCGAGATTCAGATGGGGAGGTACAAATTCCGATGAAGGCTGCAGTGGCCGCGGCCATCGCCGAAGTTCAGGATGAAATCGATCAAATCCAGCGCAAGGTCCAAGAAAAAGCCGAGGCTATCGCACGCAATACGAGCTTGGCAACAACGCTTCCATGCATCAGGCCGGCTTTTTTCCAAGCAAACCCGGAAAACTTAGCTCTTAAAAAAGAAGCACGGTACACGCTTGGCGAGCGCCCTCATCCTTCGCTTGTAGGATGTCTTCAATTCTCGGAAGCACTTCGCTCTCGACGGTGCTGATGTATGCCTCAACCTCATTCATGCTAGCTTCGGAGTAACCGTCAAAGCTCATGTACGCATAATCCATGCGATTATCATTAGTCATTTGCGAGTCCTTCGGCTGTTTCTAAAATGAGTGCAAGTTACTATCAAAAAGCGGCATATCTATACTGCGATTTGTAGTACATCCGGGCTGTACTAAGGGTATTTTACTGACAGTCTGTTTTCCGCTACTACGATCATGCACAACCGCCAAACTGGCATCATGCAAAAGAACGAATACCATCTTCTCCTGAGCACTTGCTGTTGCGTCGAAAACAAACCTGAGATTACACCTTCCTTTGCCCCACGTTGTCAAGTTACCGATCTCGACCATCCAGATGAACCGAGGGAGAGGCAAGTCCATCAGGGCTGCTAGCAATGTAGGCGGAAACTGATCTTCGTTTTCCAATGCCCACTTTTGCATAGTCGACGAAGTGGTTAGCAGATACCTTACGACAGGCTGTGTAACAAAGCTGAAGTCTAACCCAAACGGCGGAGTCTTGAGCATGCTTAATGCATGTCGCTCAACAGATTCGGCTGGAAGGTAAATCTTGTCGGGCAACGGGACTACGAACATGTCGATAGCTCCGACACCATACTCATTTGGAGGCTTGTCGGGCAACCCTCGATACGGCATCCAATTGTCATCAACCGCCACTAAGGTACAGATCGAGTCCCAAGAATACTGAACATCCCCAGCGTTCGCTCCTGGTTTCGGAGCGGGTGCGTTTACAGGACCGTGACCAATGATAGTGATTGCATGTCTACGCCCATTCATCGCTGCAAAAACTGGAAAACCAGATTCGATGTACGCATAAAGGTAGCGTAGAAAAGACTCGCCCAAATTAGTCTTATTGTAGATGTCGGGATATACGCCACCCTCAGCAAGTATTCGAGTCGCCTGTCCAACATTTAGACCGCGAGACGGCAACAATCCTCCTGGATCATGTTGAGATGCCATCTGAGTGATGTCATGAATCAAATACTCACGATGACCGCTAAATCTCTCGCTGTAGTAGCGCAAGATCGACCAGCATGCGACATGGGCACAAACCGCGATATCGGTATGCTGCTGCATCCATGGGAAGCCAGCAATATTGATTCGTTTTCCAAGCAGATGAACCTTGTGCTGCGCGAGCATCACATGCCCAGAGAATGACTTCAGAAATTTCGGCGAAATAGCCGTACGTCCAATGGTCCATGACCATGTCGGTCGTAGAACCATGAATCCCAAATAGTGTTCGCTTAGAACCGTGTCGTCCGAAGGCTGAAGCTTGAAATTTTCAGCCAGATCGATCCCTTGCGTGAAGAAATGGAGTCTGACGCATTGACGGCCATAGAAGCGCCCCTTCTTGGAATAGAAGTTGTAGTAAGTGCTTCGATAATCTTTATCAACGTAGGGATATTCGATGAGCACCGATGCAACATCAGGACTGGCTGCGCTGGATAGCACCTTCCCCACGTTTACTGGGTCAAATGGCAAGCTCAGGTGGTTACTGAGCTCTGAAAAATCCGATGCATTTATGCTTAGAAGTTTGTACATCGTCAGGAAATAACAAATATCTTCATCATTTATGTAGCTCGTCAGCATACCGCAATTTTCTGCGGCATGGTCATACTCTTACCTACGCCTCCATACCAACCCAGCAAAATCTGCTCAGGCGTTAAAGGTTCTATTGGCACAATACAAATCCGCCTCCCACCCACCCGGCGGGAGAAAGAGCGCAGAGAACCCTCAACCAACAGGCAGCTATATGTACAAAAACCTGAGCTCAGGAAAGTGCTCTTTAACCCGCTGATAGTCTTTATCAGCGGTCACCAAAATCAAATCATAAGTAAGCGCAATCGCCGCAATCCAAAGATCGTTCTCGGTGATCTGCAATCGGCTCGCTGGGACATCTTGCTGCCACAACTCTGGAGGCTTACTCTTGAGTTTTTTGGCTTGCAATTGCTTTAACGCAACACCCTTAGCATAAGCAGCCCTGAGCCGAGCGTAATCCGCAGCTACATGCCGGCTTATTGCGACTTCCTTTGCAAGCATCTCAGCACTGGTAATGCGCTGATCCAATGCGCCCAACTGCTCCGAGGTAGGTACTGGTGCAATCAAAGGCCGCACTTCGCGACCAAAGCGCATTTCCCCTAGGCTGACGACACAGATATAGATCTGATCAATGAACAGCTCATTTGCATTAAGAAAATCAGTAGCTGCCTTATGCCGGGAACTATCTGCATTAACAATATCAGATATGATTGAGGTATCGAGCAGATACATGAATGCGCTCAGGCCAACTCAAAGGCATCAGAAACCTCTGGGGGAAGCGGCGTGCGTAGTACTGACCAAGCCTGGAGCTTATCTGTCTTTTGAGTCAAGAGGCGAGTTTTAAGTGGAATAGCTGCTGCACTTTGCTCGGACCCAGGATAGTGCGGGAACGCATGGCTGCACGGGCGATCACCGTCCCGCATGAACCGTAGCAAAGCTCGCTCTAGTTTCGGTGGCAGATCGTAGGCAGCAAGCACTTGAGCATCGATATCCATCAAAAGAGATGGGGCACTTCTAAAATGGTTTTCGAAAAGAGGGCCAGCCTCAGTATTACCTACTACATTTTGATATTCTTCAACCAGTTCATAGAGCACACCTGCAAAAACTCCACGCGGCAGCGGAATTTGGCCCATCGTCGCAACACGGAACCGTTGAGCTTCGTCATGGCAAAAGCTAAACGCATTTGCAACTGGTGAATTGAGTATCGCGCACAGTGCCTGCAAATCGCGAAGTCCAGCTTGGCTTTGCGTATCTAACCAAATCCCTAAAAATTGCTGTGACGCCACCAACCCAGATAGGTCAATGGAGGCTGCAAGTCGCCACGGTCCTCGAGAAGTACGTGCCGAGTTAGAGATCAGCTTTGGAAGGTGCCATGGATGATCGATCGCATTACCGCGCAAATATTCTCTACGGCAATCAAGGTAGACCGTTTTGTTGATCTGATACTGTGTGAAGCCGCCATCGGAATATCGAAGAAGTCCCTCACGAAAACCCTCAATGGCGGTTGGATGGCTAGCTTTCGATTGCTCATAGGTCCACTCCAAACCACGATGGATTTCCGCGATGGAGTTAAGGCGTCTGCAGGAAGAAAGCTCTTCCCATATATCGCGCAACGGACGAAGGCCGATAAGTCCTGGTGCCCTCTGGGTGTCAATGATGTGAGTTTCCTGAGAGCTTGGCCGCAACGTGTGCTCAAACTTGCTCCAGTCGGTTCTCAGTACATGACTATGCGTCAACCTAGTCTTTGGCTGAATACCAGAGGTTGCGCGAGGTCGTTGGGCGATAAGAACTTCCGCGCCTACGGCCGCTTGACGAAATGCGCCTTCCGGTAGGACAAGAACCTCTACATCGCTATATTGGTCCATCAGTGAATCCAGCACAGCAACGTATTTTTTATGAGTGCTGAGCCCTGGAGGCATAACAATGCCTAGATACTGAGGCTGAGATTTTAGAATCGTTTCCAAGGCGGAAATGGGCTTGTGTATCGAATACCCATCCGGAATATCCACAAAATCCTCAAAGGGAGGATTGCAGACGACGATGCTTGCAGACTTGGCTCGCTCCAGCAGTCTGTCCCCAGCGAATAGATCTTCGTTTTCGATGTGCCAGCCATTGTGATTTGGATAATCGGCCAGGATAAGCGCTAGACGCGCGATCTCGCAGGCGAATGAGTCGACTTCGCTGGCTTTGAAGTGCTTAACTAGGTGCGCATGAATTTGCTTAGGTGACCAATCCGTAGGTAAGAGTTCTTTAAAACGACGCAATGCCGCGGTCAGGAATACGCACGATCCAGCAAACGGCTCATATACGACTAGTTTCTGCGCTTCATTGCCACTAGGCAGATTAAAAGAGCGGACGACGTAATCTGCTACACACGAGGGAGTGCTATGGGTTCCGTATTTCTCGCGAATTTCCGGTGTAATCAACGTGTGTTCGTAAACAAATGCAAGATCATCAGCGGCAATATTGCGCACATATAGCCCAGAGCGCAGAACATCCCAAGCCTTAGATACCTGCACTTGTCGCGCTGCATTCCAGCGAACCTGTAATGGTGACAGGCCGTAAAGCTGCTCAATTGCGGCAAGTGTTATCTTGACGTCATGCACGTCCACCGAAGTAAAGCGCACATCTTCGCGGTCGACCAATATCTTCGCTGCCAGCAGGCGAAAAGTCATTGGGAACAGCGTGCGATAGTCATCCTCAAGGGAAAGCTCGCCAGCAGAGACACTCTGGAATTGATGCAGAAACTCATCAAGCAAATCGAAAACAGCACTTTGGGTGTCTGCCTGGATCGCGCGTAATGTAGCCGGGTCAAAAAGTGACCACGCTTGGCTTTCGTTCCGGACGCGAAGCAATTTTAGCTGACGAACAGCATTTGCGCCGAACAACGCTTGCTGGTTGCCGATGAGCGATTTCCAGTCCGCAATTGCAGACTCGTCAATTTTGCTCGGTCCATTTATGGTGTACGTCCAAGCGGAAGCTTTTTCCTTCCCTAGAACAATAAGGTAAGGTGCCCCTAGTGAGCGCCGAGCAATAACTTCTTCTTGCGTGTTGCCCACACCTTCCGTTTGGACGACAGCAAGAGCAGCCGTCTTATATGAGGCCGGACCGTCCAAAAATGCGGCCACGCTAACGTCACGAATGTCTCGTGTCGCTGTTTCCACAGCGGCAAATCGATATGCCGGATGGACGTCATCAGCTCGGTAGCCTAGCTGGAGCAAACTTTTCTTGATTGCTAGATTCGAAATCATGGTTATCCCTTTCTAGCAGAATTAACTTCGAATAAACCGTAGTTAAGTTCCATCTGATGCTTTGGCACAGGCGTGTCCACCGGAGCAAGATGCCGTTCGATCAACGCCATAACAGGCTCTAAGGCCACAACAACACCATCGCCGATTTGGGCGCCCAGCTGCTCCACGTAGTCCACCTGAATCGGATCAAACTTCAAAACGAGCCTTCCTGACCGCCTAACCCTGTCCGGGCCACCCAAAATTCGTGCAATACCGTCAGCGAAATCACAGACCATCTGGCGTTTTATGCCGAAACGGGTTTCCAAGCGGCAACACACAGTTACGATCAATAAATCGTGAGCGGAGTACTCAATAGCCACCCGCGCACTGCCCTTTCGTTTGCCATACATTGGCAGCTCACCCAGAAACCCACGCATCTGATGACGCGTGTAGCCAGACAGTTCGCAGAGGTCGGTCATTGTGATCGGGCGTCCCATCTGCGTATGATATACGCAGACTTGCGTTTTGGATACGCAGCCCTGCGTACTACCCACGCAGACATGCGTTTTATGTGTAGATAAATGCGGCTATCGAGAAGGTGGAATAGGACTATCTATACGAACTCATTGCACCGCAGAGGTAGCGCTAAGTACATTGAGAATTACACGGCCATCAGGCTGAAAACTGTGGCGTTAGTCGTTTTTGAACGCAACAACTCCTTTTCGCCAATCAGAAAACCTCTCCGCCAACAGCAGATACCACTCCGGCGCGTCATCAAAGTCCCTGAGCATCAAGTTGTACCGCAAGGCTTTTGACAACCATGCACTTTCCAACCGACGCCTTACGTCCGCCATCAACCACAGAGCGCACAGCATCAATCGATGACGCTCGCCATGGCTGCGCTGCTCGATACTGATCCGCCCTTGCTGAAGAGAGAAGTGCGGCAGATCAAGTTGCTCCTCGATAAATCGCTGTAGCCGCCCTCGGTTTTGACGCATCCCCATCACTCGACAGAACTGGTGCATTACCGCGTAATACCCCAGGTCGTACTGGCCAGCCTGGCTAGCAGGCGCGCTCAGTGACAGCAGCATGCGGTCAAATAGCTGGTGCAATTCCTCGTTTGGAAAGGAAACAGATTTCCGTGGAGCCTCCCGGAAGTCATACCCACAGGAATAGCAAACGTGCATTGGCCGAGCGTTCTTCAACTCTCGACCAAAGTCACCCCGAAAACCAACGATTGGCAGTCCGCACCCCGGGCAGGCATCCCACAGATCGACATGATGCTCAGGGCAGTAGGTAAAACACGCCACTCGCCATTGCTTGCGGAAATACGGAACCGCGTCTCTTGCTAGGCATTCAGGACAGAACTGCTGTCCAAACGCTCTGTGTCGCATGCCATAGCTCCGTATCGGCAATATCCAACGAAGCTGCCCGACGGCCTGACGATGGGGATAAAGGCGCCCTCCATAGGTCACCAATGTCATTCGGAACACTTCCCAATAGCTGCTCCCTGTATGCTCGCAGAGTGCATCAATTAGCCACTGAGGTGCATTGCGATCGATATCCCGGTTCCACGGAGATAATCGATTGCCAAAAAGCATCCAGGACAACGTCTGCAGCTTGATGGCGTTGGCTTCCGCCACACGCACAATCCACGACGACAGCAGTTCGTCCGGCAAAGGCTTGGGATGGGCAGGCCACACCTTGCCGGACAACATGGCTCAAAGCACCTCAGGCTGCTTCCGCCGGTCGGATGGCGACACCCAACTGATGGAGTCCAGAATCTGACGATCAATCATTTCCTTGCCGGTCTTGATGGCGGCCACCGCCGCTTCCTCCAACAGCCTGGAAATCTCACCAATGTAGCCATCGCTCATCGCATAAATCCGGTCCGCTACGGCAGGATCGTCCAGAACCGACGGGTGTCGCAGCGGAATCATCCGCTCGAAGGTCATCAGCAAACGAACAAAGTCATCATCGTTCCGCCAGCGAGGAAGCGCGGCATGATCGAACCGGTTGGCAAGCTGGGGATCAGTCTGAATTGCTCGGAAGGCATCCCGGGTTCCGATGGCAACGATTGGAATTTCCAGTTCGTTGCCCAGAAACTTAATCACATTGAGGAAGGCCCGCTGCCGCCCGAAACTGCCCGCCAAGATGTGGTGTATCTCGTCGATGATCAGCATCCGCAACCCGACCTGGCGCATCAGTTTGATCGCCTGGAACTGCTTGCGATCCACCCGATCTCCCGGCTTATACGGCGCAAACAGCTGCTCCAGAATGGCGTTGTAGAAGCGCCCCTCGTCCGGAATCGGCGGTGCCTGCACGAAGAGCACCGGCACATTGATATTGTTCCCCTCCTTGTTATCGTCTGGCGGGTGGCGAGAGCAGAAGCGCCTCACCAACATCGTTTTGCCGTTGTTGGTGTCCCCTACGATGAGGAGATTTGGCATACGGTGTGACTTGGGGTGCACCAACAGCGCTTCCAGGCGTTCCAGGATGTCATTGGCCGAATCGTAGCCAATCCATCGTGGCGATCGGATATAGGTGATCCGCTCTTCGTCCCGCCGCACCAGATAGGCAGCTGCCTTAGCCAACAAATGAGAAGGTTGTTCAGCCATCCTGCAAATCATCCACGTCGTCGAATGGCCGGAGATCGCGCCGGCCAACTCGCTCGGTCACGACAGTCACAGTCGGTGGTGGCTCCTGCCTTTCCACATGTGCCCGAGCATTCGCCAAACCAAGCCGCCTGCGCTCATTGTTACGCCTTACCTTCTTGGTAAGCTTCTTGGCCCGCTCCTCGATCTCCCGCATTTTTCCGTAGGCAGCGAAGATACGCCTTTCGTCTACCGGAATCTCCGACCGTTCCTCAACCGCCCTGCGTTCCGCCTCCCGCAGCTCCCAGATGCTGATCGCCGGATGGGATGTGTTCCGATAAGGGATGGCGTAATACTGGTGAACTTCAGGGTCATAAAACCAGATGACACTGATGTCCCTGGGATCGCGCCGACACAGAAATTTGCGCTTCAGCTTAGGATGCTCTGGATCCGGAGCGTTGACCCAACGCCTCAGAACGTCGTGCTGGTACTCGATGCGATCCCAGACAATTCCATAGTGCTGGACCGTCCTGGTCTCGAAGGGCATCAAATCTAGCTTTAACCGCGTCTCATCAGTAATCCGAGGTGGCATGCCGATACCTGGTGATTTCTTGGTTCCAAGAATACCTTCCTGCCATTTTGCAATGGGCGGCATCCCCAAGTTGGCATGAGAACGTTGGTGGTAAATTTCAACGCACCTCAGCGTGAACCAGCGCTCGAATTCGTTGAGACTCATGGCTGATTCGGCATCAGAGTTGTAGTTACCGCGTTCATCCGGGTTGGAAAACGTACTCCCCGGCGCGCCATGAATCTCGTCGTTGAATGAACCCAGCAAGCGCTCGATATGCCCACCGTAATGGGGAGTAGCAACCGGTCGCCACTCCAAATCGACGCCGTACTCCTTGCATGCGTCCTTAAGCATCTTGCCTCGGAACTCTTTGGCATTGTCCGCGTGAATGGTCCGTGGCAACCCCCAGCAAGGCCAAGCGGTTTCGATACCTAGTTTAGCCAGCCATCTCTCCTTCGGCAGAAAGGCATGGGCAAGACAAAGACCGAGAGACAAGTTCCCAGGCGGGTCAAATGAGATATAGAACCCGAGTACCATCCGTGAGAACACATCGATCAGGAGGGTAAGCCAAGGCCTGCCGATAGGCTGTCTGTAGATGTCGTCGACCAATATGATATCCACGGGAGTGTGGTCCACTTGCACAACAGCGAGCGGAAAATCTGCCCCGGGAAAGTGGCCTTCCGAAATAGAGTAGGCATCTCTCGCAGCCTTGGCGCCTTCCCTCGCTTTAGTTATTTCGTAGGCAGTAAGCTTCTTGATACGGCGGCGAACCGTATTCGGGTGCGGGGCTTTCAAGCCCAACTTCTCGCAGAGAATGCGAAGCTCCCGAATCACTTTCGCGGGCTTCTTTTTTTGCTTGCTCAAGTAATGAACTTTGATGACCTCGGCCAACACCTCTTCCACCCTCTGGGGCAAATGCACACACCCCTTGTCCTTACGAGGAGACCGGACGAAAACGGAAACCCGACCAATTCGATCGAACTCGTTCAGCCAGTAGTAGATGGAGGAGATTCCGACTCCGTGCTTCTCCGCGACTTCTCGAACCATAGCTTTGGTTCTGTTCGGGATAGACAGCAATGGCTTGATGATTTCGTACTTCCGATGCGCCGCTTCCAACTTGTCTGCTGCAATGGTCGCCAGATCAACCTGATTGGAGACCGGGGCCTCAGAAAACGCCGATAAATCCACGATCAGTGCCTGAAACACCTTCCCTGACTCCGGATCGGAAAGCATCACTGTTTCGAAGTCGGTTGATTCCTGGCAGATCAGGCAGCGACGGCCTCGATAGAAAACAGAGGAACCATATTCCAAGCAGAGGCGAGGTGTCTGATCCGTCATCGTCTGCTCCACAGTTTTGTCGACATGGACAATGGGGACAGGAGATCGGCCCCAATCTCAAACCTGGCCACCAAATGCCAGATCACAGGCAACCACTCAGCCTGAATTAACGGTTCGGAATCGATACCTTGGAGCAGATCACTGACGGATGCCTCCTTCAACTTGTCGATCAGTGTCAGGATTTGCGCCGACTTCTCTGCTGGAATAGCACGACGGCGGAAAGGCAATAGGAACTTAGCAGCCTCCAGTTCCTGTCCTCGTATCTCTACCTCAGTAATTAAGCGAAAACGCCAGCCCTGCTGCCGAGCATACCGGATCGCCTGACGAAATTTTGGACGGAGCACAGGCCAAAGTTTCTTCAAGTCTGATCGGTATTTGACCTCACAAAGCCATGGCTGCCGACCGATTTCATCGTGGAAAACGACCCAGACATCCGGTGTGTAAGTTCGCTCATTAGCGGACTCGTCGCCCCAAGTGATGGTCACTGGCTGGACTTCAAACATGGCCACATCCGGAGAAAACTCCAGGAGCCTGAGGAAATCCCGCTCCAACGTAGACTCGAACTCTGCGTCTCCTACCGCCTTGGCAGAGGCACAAACCCCCGTAACGTTACGGTAGTTCTTCTTGATCTTCCGGACAGGCATAGGGAAATAGTCCAGGACACCGACGTCATATCTTAAACCATTCCCAAAATATGATGTTAGGTCTAATCAAGCGGTGTGGTGATTGCTTCCCATCGAGACGAACAGTCCGATTTATCGTGAGAATTTACAGCTGTCTAATCACCAGCCCCATCGGTGCCCCCTGTTGTCAGGGGGCACCGCGGCAAGCCTGAAAATCTAGAGATGAAAATGCCCGGCCGCCTCCGGCTGATAAAGCACTTTCCCGATCCGGATACGGCAGGTATGGCCCGGCATCCGCCAGTTGAAAACATCGCCCTCCCTGTAGCCCAGGATCGCGGTGCCAATACCGGAGAAAACCGATAGTTTTCCGGAACGATCATCCGCTTCCTCCGGGTACACCAGGGCGATTTCCATTGCCTCGTCATTCACGTGCAGTAATGCCCTTGAGTTCATCGTGACGACATCGTCCGTCACTTTCCTGGCGTCGACGACAATGGCTCGCTCGATTTCATGCTCAAGCTCGAAAATATCCGGGCCCAGCTCGAAGTCAATCAGATTCCTCAACCTCGCCTTGTCGATCTCGGTGATGTAGATGTCGGCAGCGTGCACCGCCGGATGCTTGCGCAAGAGCTGGAGATAGCGCGCGGCGTTCATGACCAGGGACTTCATCGCCGCCGTCTCGCGGTCCAGCAAAAAACCGCTGTGCAGGAAAGCGTTCAGCGAACGCGCGTTGTCCCGGTGGATTTTGGCAATCACCCTCTCCGCCCGCATCTCGAAGAAGGCGATCTTCATGCCTTCGCGAATGGCGCTGGCGCCGAGCTTGCGCCCCCAGTTACCACGATCGCCGATGACCAGGACCATTTCGCAGTCCCGGCCACGCTTGACGAGACGGACGAAGCCCACCGACACATCGTGCTGGTCGTAGACCATGAAAAAACGACCGCCCTGGTTGAACAGATGGGTCAGGATGGGTAGCTGGACCCGCTCGATGACCTGCTCGATCGAGCGGGAGACATCATGCGAGTCGCTCAGGTAACGGGTGACATCCTCATCTTCCAGCCACGTCATCAGTGTCAGTGCATTTGCCCGGGTGATCTCGGGGCTCAGGGAAACGAAAGGCATGTTCATATCGATAAACTCCTGCAGAAGGATGGGAAAGATGCGGACAGACCGCATCACTCAGGTCGCGGCCGGCGCTTGCCAATGGCCGCTCAAGAGCTGCTTCGGCATTACCCGGGCACGCACCCAGGCACTGGCCTCCCAGACCGCGACAGGCACATTGAGTCCGGCATAAACGCCGTAGCCTTCCCCTGCCTCGATCATGTCCTCTGCCGCCAGACTCTCTCCGGCCTTGATGGCTCCGCCCGCGACGATGGATTTGCCGGAGACGATCCCCCAGCACGCCTCCAGATGCTCCCTGACGTCGATACCCTGATTGACCTCGATGCCATGCGCCGACCAGACGCTGCCGCCGACCTTCAGCCCACCTCGGACGCGTAAATTGCTCAGGCACTTCAAGGCAGCGCCGACCGTAGCGTCACCGCCCACTGTCGCCTGGCCGGCAATTCTGCAATCCGTCCCGACCTCGACATCCCAACCGATGCGCAGGTCGCCTCCACAATCCAGGCGTTCCGCTACCAGCAGGTTCCAGTCGACACGTACATCCCCATCCACCTGCAGGCTGCCCAGCGAACGGAGGTTTCCAGCAGCCCACAGGTCTCCCCCCACCTGCAGGCTACGCCCGACCCGGATACCGGATTCCGCCCGGACACTGCCACCGATGCGCAGCACGCTATCCACATCGACCGGGCCGCGAACATGCAGACTGCCGGCAAACACGAAGTCGTCGGTCTCCAGGGTGTCGAGTTCCAGCACTTCCTTGGTCGGCCCGAACTGGTCCATCAACCAGCAGGCATCCGAGACCCGCCCTGCTGCGACGAGCGCATCCAGCAGAGGCTGGTAATCCGCCCCCTCCTGGAAGTGGCGCATGAACCAGCGGAAGCCATCGGCACAGGGGTTTTTCTGGCGGACGAACTGACGCGAAATATCCATCGCCTTCACTCCTGATCCGACAGGTTGAACAGCCAGGCACAAGCCGGGGACAAAAGCATGTGCCGGGAGTCGGAATTGGCGGCGAACGGTGGCGGCCAGATACTGTGGTTATGGACGTTCATGAATACCCTCGATGACAAGTGTTGTCCGGCACCGGACAGTGCCGAAAAGGAGGCCGAGGCAGCCGCCGGCCATCGCTGACGAATCAGGCGAATGAACGCGGCGTGCACAACGGGCACGATGACGATGTGAAACAGAAAAAAGGGGATATGAAAGCGCAGGGCCGACAAGGGTCAGCCGCCAGCTCGCATCAGTTGATGCCCGGCGATCGTTTTGTGCGCTATTGGGAAAAGCGTATCGCCGGGCTCAGAAATCTGCGGCAGTCGCGCAGACTCCTGGGCGTTCCGGGTGAAGCGATGTGGCACCGCCCATCATCGCGGCCGCACAGGGCGCGAAGGCAATCAGGGTAGTGAGCGGGAACTGAGCCATGAGCGGACTATAGTTCGTCGCTCGAAAGAATGTCAAACCTGTCCGTGCCGGGACCGCCTCATTGAGGCTGGCGTTGGCTGACAATCCACGACTCCCGAATCGCTGAACGACCGTGGGTCAGCGGACGCCGGGCGGCGGGGCAGGCGGCTTCCCCGGCGGCGGTGGCGGGATGCCGGCATCGACGGCGCGGACCGGCTGGGAATAGGTGACCTTGCCCGAGACGGGGACACGGTGTCCCTTGGCGTACATGCACTGGATGTAGGCGTTGTCGTATTGCTGCTGGGTACCGACGCCGGAACTGCGGCCGGACTCGCCGCCGGCTGCGCTACCGGCCAGTAGACCGACACCGGCACCCACGGCGGCGCCGCGGCTGTCACCGCCGATTGCTGCACCGGCGACGGCGCCGACCGCCGTGCCGACGGCCGCGCTGGTCAGCGCCGATTCGCGACGAGCGTCGCTGGCGGTCTTGCCGCCGATCTGGCGCAGTGCGTCGTCCTTGCACCAGGCTTCGTCGGCGCGGAAACGCTCTATGCTTTGTCCGGTCCCGGGCAGAACCATCACCGTCGGCCCCGTCGGGATGACCGTGCAGGCGCCGAGCAGCAGTACCAGAGGAAGCAGGGGAAGCAGGCGGGGCGCGTTCATGATCGACCTTTCACTTGGCGGGCTCGTGCAGGACAGGTAGCCAGTCTTCGGCGCAGGTCCCGACCGCCGGATAGTAGGCACCGGCACTTCGGCAGTAATACCAGACAGCTTCGGCCTGATTCGCAGCGGGCGCCTGCTCGATATAGACCGGCGGCGGTGGCGGTGCGACGACCACCGGCGGCGGGTAATACGGCCACGGCGGGGGATACCAGAACGGCCCCCAGACCGGGCCGAAAACCACGCCGGCGCGGGCGCGCGGCGCGTGCGCCCAGGCATCCTGACCAACCAGTACGGACAGGCAGAGGAAAAGCAGCAGGAAGCGGGAAGTTCGCATGCCGGGAATCACCTTGTTGAGCGATCAGCTTAGACGACAAGGACGCAGGCGGATAGCACGGGATTGCTACAATTTGTAAGCGACTACATCCCTTCGTCGCGTTCGATCATTTCGGCCCGCTTGCGCCGCAGGCCTTCCGGCATTTTCAGCGTGGTCCGGTCCCAGCCTTCGATCTCCAGGACGCGTTCCATGCACTCTTCCATCAGTGCATGGGCGCGCAGGGTCGCTTCGGCAATGGTTCGATGCACCCTGAGATCGTTACCGGGCTCGATCTCACAGCGGCTCTGGTAGCGGAACAGTTCGCGCAGACTGCGCAACTGCACCGCCACCTGCCCCGGGCAAGCGCACATGTAGATCGTCGCTTCTTCGACGATCTGTTCCAGTTCCTGGTCGGAAAAGCGCTTTTGCAGGTGCATCAATGCCTCACAGCAGGTTCATCTTCTTCGCCGCTTCACGCAATTCCGCACGGAAATTCGGGTGCGCGATGGCGATCAGGGCTTCGCAGCGCTGCTTGGCCGACTTGCCGCGCAACTGGGCAACACCGTGTTCGGTGACGACGTAGTTGATGTCGTTCTTGCTGGTCGACACATGCGTGCCCGGCGTCAGCGTCGGCACGATGCGCGAAATGGTGTCGTCCTTGGCCGTCGACGGCAGCACGATGAAGGCCTTGCCACCGTTCGAACGATTGGCGGCGCGGACGAAGTCGGCCTGGCCGCCGGTACCCGAGTAGGGCTTGGCGCCGAGGCTTTCGGAGCCGCACTGGCCCATGAAGTCGATCTGCATGGTCGCGTTGATGCAGTGCAGGTTGTCGTTCTTGCCGGCCAGATAGGGATCGTTGGTGAAATCGACCGGGTGCATTTCCAGCGCCGGGTTGCGGTGCATGAAGTCGTACAGCTTCTTCGAGCCGAGCGCGAAGGTCGCCAGCATCTTGCCGCGGTGGTAGTTCTTCTTCAGGTTGTTGACGACGCCGGCTTCGACCAGCGTCATGATGCCGTCACCGACCATTTCGGTATGGATGCCGAGGTCGTGCTTGTTGGTCAGCTGCATGACCACGGCGTCGGGAATGCCGCCGTAGCCGATCTGCAGCGTCGCACCGTCGGGAATCATTTCGGCGACGTAGCTACCGATGGCCTCCTGGACCGGGCCGATCTTGGGCAGGCCGACTTCGAGCAACGGGTCGCTGCTTTCGGTCAGGGCGGCAACCTGGGAAATGTGGATGTGGCAGTCGCCGTTGGCGAAAGGCACGTTGGGATTGACTTCGAGCACGACGGCGCGCGCCTTCTCGATGGCGGCCATGGTGTAATCCGGGGCCAGAGACAGCGAGAAGAAGCCGTGTTCGTCCATCGGCGAGGCCATCGAGAACACCACTTCCGACGGCGTCAGGCCGCGCTTGATCAGCATCGGCAGTTCGGAGAAGTAGGCCGGCACGAAGTCGATCCAGCCTTCCTGGCCACCCGGACGGGTCGCGCCGCCGAAGAAGTAGGCGCTGTGGCGGACGTGCGCGGTGGTTTCCGGGTCGATGTAGCCGTACTTGCGCAGCGGCAGGATCTGCGACACCTTGATGTCGCGGTAATTGCGGCGTGCGTCCGAGAGCGCGGTCAGCAGGCTGGGCGGCTCGCCAACGCCGGTGGGAACGACGATGGTGTCGCCATCCTTGAGCACCTGGATGGCGTCGGCGGCCGACATGCGTTTGGACTGGTAGAGTGACTGGACGGACATGCTGTTCTCCTGAGTTTTGTTTTTTGGTCGTGACCGAAGTCGATCCGCATTGTCTGCGTAAACCCCGGGAGAATCAAACCCCTTCCATGCCGCAGCGCAGCATTCAAACCTTGCGATTGCTCCCGGCGACCATGCGGATCTCGAACAGACGGCACTCGAGCGGTCCGTTGAACAACGGCGTCTTGCGGCTGGGCTTCAAGCCGACCAGCTTGGGCAGGCGCAGGTCGGCGGTGAAGAAGAAACAGTTCCAGCCGGCCCAGTTGCGCTTCAGCGCCGTCCCCAGTTGCGGGTAGAAGGCCGCCAGTTCGTCCTGTTCGCCGATGCGTTCGCCGTAGGGCGGATTGGTGACGAGAATGCCGGTTTCGTTGAGCGGGGCGATTTCCAGGATATCGCCCTGGTCGACCGTGACGATGTTGCCGAACCCGGCTTCCTGCAGGTTACGCCGGGTGGCGCGCACGGCGCGGTCGTCGTTGTCCCAGCCCCGGATATCCATGCGTTCGGCGGGTTTGACGCGCGCTTCGGCGGCGGCGCGGATGCCGGCCCAGGCCAGGGCATCGAATTTCTTCAGCAGTTCGAAGGCGAAACCGCGATCCAGACCCGGCGCACGGTCGAGCGCAACCTGCACGGCTTCGAGCAGGAAGGTGCCGCTGCCGCACATCGGGTCGATCAGCGGCATGCCCGGCTGCCAGCCGCTCAGCTTGAGGATGCCGGCGGCGAGATTCTCCTTCAGCGGCGCATCGACGCTGGCCTTGCGGAAACCGCGCTGCCACAGCGGCTGGCCGGAAGTGTCGAGGTACAGCGTGCAGGTGTTCTCGGTCAGGAAAACGTGGATGCTGACGTCCGGATTGCGCGTCTCGATGTTCGGACGCTCGCCGAGGTCCTCGCGGAAGCGGTCGCAGACGGCGTCCTTGACGCGCAGCGTGACGAAATCGAGCGACTTGAGCGGGCACTTGATCGCCGTCGTCACCACGCGCATCGTCCGCGACACGGCGAAATGGTTGGGCCACAGCTGACGCACGGCCAGCCGGTAGATGTCGTCTTCCTTGGCATACGGCCCGGTGACAATGTGCCAGAGGATACGCGTGGCCAGCCGCGATTCGAGGTTGGCGCGGTAGCAGACCGACCAGTCACCGGAAAAATGCACGCCGCCGTGCGTCGTCTGCAGGTCGTCGGCGCCGACGCCGCGCAGTTCTTCAAGCAGCAGTTCTTCGAGGCCGCGCGGGCAGATGGCGAAATATTTGTTCATGTCAGAAGGGCTTGAGAACGACGAGGAAAAGGACAATCAGCAGGATCACCACCGGCACTTCGTTGAAGAACCGGAACCAGACATGCGAGCGCGTGTTGCGACCGTGGGCGAACTCCTTGAGCAGCCGGCCGCAATACAGGTGATAACCGACCAGCACCAGCACCAGCGTGCTCTTGGCGTGCAGCCAGGCGCCGGTGAAGCCGTAGGCGAACCACAGCCACAGGCCGGTAGCCACGGCAAGGGCGCCGAGCGGCGTCATGAACTTGTACAGCTTGCCCGCCATCAGCAGCAGGCGGTCGCGCTCGGCGACGCTGTCGGCCGGCACCATCGCCAGGTTCACATAGATGCGCGGCAGGTAGAACAGGCCGGCGAACCAGGAAATGACCATCCAGATGTGCAGGGTCTTCAGAACGAGCATGCGTTTCTCCTTGAGACGGCCTCGGCAATCCCGACCTCGACGGTCGGGTAGGCGAGACTCGGTTTTAATTCTGTTTTCAGGCGACGATTGCCGATGCGTCGCGATTCGCGCATGAACGACAACTGCAGCGGCGACACGACGGCGGCCAGTTCCGCCCGGGGCAGGCGCGGCGGCCGCGGCAAGGCGAAGGCATCGGCGACCCTGTCGAAGTAGTCTGCCATTTTCAGGCAGGAATCATCGACCGCATTGTAGGCCCGATTGGCGCCGCCGCGCCGCATCGCCGCGCGGCAGGCAGCGGCCAGGTCGTCGGCGTGGATGTGGTTGGTGTACACGTCGTCGGCCTCGATCAGCGCCGGCAGACGCTTTTCCAGGCGCTCCAGCGGCAGGCGGTCGGCGGCATAGATGCCGGGTGCGCGCAGGATGCTGACGACGACGCCGCGGCGCCGGCCCCAGGCGCGCAACTGCCGTTCGGCATCGACGCGGCGCCGGGCGCGCGGATTGTCGGCGGCGAGGCGCCGGGTCTCGTCAATCAGGGCACCGGCACAATCGCCGTAAACCCCTGTCGTGCTTACGTAAATCAGGCGCCGTGGTAGACTTCGCGCCTTGTCCAGCGCGGCCAGCAGATGGCGGGTGCGGGTGTCGTTTTCGCCAGTCGTTGGCGGCGGTGCCAGATGCAGGACGATGTCGGCCAGGCCGCCCAGGCGATCCAGGCTGTGGCGTGCGTCGAGATCACCGGACACCGGCACGGCGCCGGCGCGGCGCCACTCGGCGGCGCGTCCGGCATTGCGCACCAGGGCGAATACCCGGTATTGCGGGGCGAGTTGGGCAAGGATGCGGCGGGCGACGTCCCCGCTGCCGACGATCAGGATTTTTTGCACGCCGGCATTGTAGCCGACGACCAAGGGGAACCGATGCGCTACCAAGTCACAGTCCAGCCGAGCGGCCGCCAGTTCGAGGCCGAAGCCGATGAATCCCTGCTCGACGCCGCATTGCGGCAAGGGCTGACCATGCCCTACGGGTGCAAGGACGGGGCCTGCGGCGCCTGTAAAGGCCAGGTCATCGAAGGCAGCGTCGATCATGGCAAATCCCAGCTTTCCGACGAAGACAAGGCCGCCGGCCAGGCGCTTTACTGCTGCACCCGGGCGACCTCCGACCTGGTCATCGAATGCAGGCAGTTGCGCACGGCGCACGACATCCCGGTCAAGACGCTGCCGGCACGGATCGAGAAAATGAACAAGCTGGCACCGGACGTGATCGAGATGTTCCTGCGCCTGCCGGCCAACGAAAGCCTGCAGTTCCTCGCCGGCCAGTACATCGACATCCTGCTCAAGGACGGCCGCAAGCGCAGCTTCTCGCTGGCCAATGCGCCCGGCGAAGGCAAGCTGCTCGAACTGCACATCCGCCATGTGCCCGGCGGTTTCTTCACCGAGCAGGTGTTCACCACCATGAAGGAACGCGACATCCTGCGTTTCAACGGCCCGCACGGCGGCTTCTACCTGCACAACGAAGCTGCCAAGCCGGTCATCCTGCTGGCCGGCGGCACCGGCTTCGCGCCGATCAAGGCCATCGTCGAGCAGGCCATCGCCGACGGCTACCCGCATCCGCTGTACATCTACTGGGGCGCCAAGGCACGTGTCGACCTCTACCAGGAAGCCCTGCCCGCGACCTGGGCCAACGCCCACGCCAACATCCACTATGTGCCGGTGCTCTCGGAACCGGCTGCCGGTGACGACTGGCAGGGCCGCACCGGCTTCGTCCATCGCGCCGTGGTCGCCGACTTCCCCGACCTGTCGGGCTTCCAGGTCTATGCCTGCGGCTCGCCGGTGATGATCGACGTCGCCCGCAAGGATTTCGTCGGCGAATGCGGCCTGCCTGAGGAAGAGTTCTTCTCCGACGCCTTCACCTTCTCGGCGACCTGAGCATGTTCGGCGTCGCCGACTATGGCGCCTTCGTGGTTGCCGTGCTGATTTTTCTGGCCATTCCCGGCCCGGGCAACCTGGCACTGCTGACCTCGACCGCCAAGGGCGGCGTGCGCGGCGGACTGGCGGCGACCCTCGGCGTCATCCTCGGCGATCAGGTGCTGATGTGGCTGGCCGTCGCCGGCGTCGCTGCGGCGCTGGCCGCGCACCCGGCGATCTTCACCGCCATCCAGTGGGGCGGTGCCGCCTACCTGGCCTGGCTCGGCGGGCGGATGCTGCTGGCCAAACCGGGTGCGGCACCGATCCTCGACATCAAGCCGCGCCACTACCTGCGCCAGGCGCTGCTGATCACGCTGCTGAATCCCAAGGCCATCGTTTTCTACATGGCCTTCTTTCCGCTCTTCGTCGATCCGGCGCGCCATCTCGGCCTGCCCACCTTCGCTTTCATGGCGGCCAGCATCGCCGTGTTGACCTTGCTCTACTGCGTCACAGCGATCGCCATCGCCCGCTGGTTCGGCGCCCGCCTGCAAGGCGGTACGACAGCCGCGCGGGCGCTGGAAAAACTGGCCGGCGCCGCGCTGATCGCTTTCGGCGTCAAGTTGCTGAGCGGCCGATAACGTCAGATTCGGCGCTACCGCGCATGGCCGGCAGCACCAGTTCGGCCAGCGCTTCCGCAAGCACTTCAGGCGGCAGGTCATCGTCGGGCGAATACCAATGCACGCTCCAGTTCAGCGCACCGAAGAGCAGGCGATGCAACAGCGAATCGCTGACCGCACCGCGCAGCCGGCCGTTCGAAACAGGCACCAGCCCCTGCAGGCAGGCCTTCCAGATGTCTTCGTAAAGCGCCATCAGGCGCATCACTTCCTTTTTGGCCCCGGCCGACAATGCTCGCGTTTCATAGAGCAGCACCGTCACGAAATCCCGTGACGGCGGATCGTGCAGAAAGCCTATGTGCTGGCGGATCAGCACCTTCAGGCAGGTTTCCGGCGGCAGTTGGCGACCGGCGACCGTCTCGGCGCCGGCCAGCACGTGGCGCATGCCCTCAATGGCAACGGCATCGAGAATCTCGCGCTTGCTGCGAAAATGGCAAAAGGTCGAACCCGAGGCGATGCCGACCGCCGTGGTGATATCGCGAATGGTGCTTGCCTCGTAACCCTTGGCCCGGAACAGCGCGGCGGCGGCAACGAGAATCTCGCCCCGCCGGCTGTTTTCCAGATACTGGCCATTGCTTTTCTTTTTCATCGGTCCATCTCCCTTGACTGGGGTGTCCCGGCGCTTAGTGAAACGCGTCGCATCCAGTTCCACACTAAATGAGAATGCGTCGCAAGGCCAACTATTTCGTCAGTAGGGTTATTGCATG
>Ga0209207_1000214_pt1 | contig 42252 bp, 46 predicted proteins | sample SaghotsprinmetaG_FD_184140 | JGI IMG/M metagenome (GOLD analysis project Ga0209207, IMG submission 184140) | Hot spring microbial communities from South Africa to study Microbial Dark Matter (Phase II) - Sagole hot spring metaG (SPAdes) (version 3) | ecosystem: Environmental > Aquatic > Thermal...
CATCAACGGATTTTAAGTCCGTTGCGTCTGCCTATTCCGCCACATCCCCATTGGAGGTTCCTGTCGGATTTGAACCGACGGTCACAGAGTTGCAGTCTATTGCCTTACCACTTGGCTAAGGAACCGTGTAAACGGTGCCTTTTTATTATAACAAACTATGATTAAATTGCAAGATGAAACAGAAGTTTTTTTTAAAATCGTTCAATATCTTTTTTTTCTAAGAATTTCGTCATTTTTTTGTTTGTTACGACAATCATTATACACTCAATTTCAAATAAAAAAAGAGAGGATTTATCCTCTCATAAACTATTGCGCTTTAACACGTGTCCATCTATCCGTTAGGACTTCTTTCAATTTGTTATCATACTTATAAACCTCATCCAATGGATTGTCCATACGAGGCGCATACGCCACATTCCCTTCATAATCCCCTCCTGCACCAGTTACAGTTTCAAATGCAGAAATAACAGGAGATGTATATCCAACATAAATAGTATTCTTCAATGCAACTTCTTTATCTAACATAAAGTTAATCCATTTATGTGCTAGATCCACTTCCTTTGCATTTGCAGGAATAATCATACTATCCATCCAGATATTTGTACCTTCTTGAGGGACAAAGAATGACATATTTGGATTTTGAGAAATAACATAAGCTGCATCCCCAGAGAAATCAACTGCCAAATCTTTTTGTTCAGTAATCATATTATCAATGATTGTTTCATCAATATAAATCGGACGAGTAATACTATTAACTTCTTTCAACCATGTAAAAGCTGCTTCAATTTCAGCCGCATCTGTTGTATTAACGGAATATCCTAATGCTTTTTGAGCAACCATGAACGCATCACGAGCTGAATCGTAAATATAAATACGATCAGTATATTTAGGGTTCTTAAGAACATTCCAACCTTCAGCTTCTAAATCAGCCACATCAACTTTTTGAGTATTATAGATAATACCTATGTTACCCCAGAAGTAAGGGACACTATATACATTGTTTGGATCAAATGGACGATTTAATAAATCGGAATACACATTCGATAAATTTGGAATCAATGACAAATCAATCGGTTGTAAGAATTCTTCCGCAATCAAACGTTCAACCATATGGTCTGTTGGCACAAGAATATCATAATATTCACCACTTTGAATTTTCGTATACATTAATTCATTGGAATCATAATTATCATAAATAACCCTTACATTGTACATATCTTCAAACTCAGAGATAACGGTTTCATCAATGTAAGCACCCCAATTATAAACTTTTAAAACTTTTTTAGGCTCATTGGAAGAACAACCAACCAATGCAACCATACCAACTAATATTGTTAAGAGTAATTTTTTCATTTCTTTCCTTATTGAGCTTTAATTTTTAGCCAAAGATCTGACATCTTCACTTTAAGCTCTTCATCATATTTAAATATTTCATCTTTTGCGTAATCAACACGAACAGCATAAGCATCATTGCCAGCATAATCACCTTCATCTGAAATCATAGTTTCCCAGACATCTTTATGAACGGTAGAATAACCAACTTCTAAAGTATTACGTGATTGAGCATCTTCACTCAACATAAAGGCAATCCAAGCATTTGCTAATTCAGGATTATCCGCATTTGCAGGAATGACCATGCTGTCAATCCAAAGGTTAGTCCCTTCTTTTGGTACAAAATAACCCATATTCTCATTTTCATCTAAAATATACGCCGCATCCCCAGAATAAACCACCGCAATCGCTTTGTTACCAGCAACCATGTTGTCAATAACATCATCCGTTACATAAATAGGTGACATTGTAGAATTTAATCGTGTTAACCAATTAAATGCTTCATTCAGTTGCGAATCTACTTTAGAGTTAGCGGAATAGCCTAATGCTTTTAAAGCAACTAAGAAAGCATCGCGCTCAGAATCATAAAAGTAAATTTTCCCCTTATACTTCTCATTTAATAAGATATTCCATCCATCTTCTAAGTCTTTAGCATCTACTTGTGTTGTATCATAGATTAACCCTACATTACCCCAAAAATACGGAGCACTATAATCATTATTAGGATCAAAATCTTTATTTAATACATTTGACAAAACATTATCTAAACTAACAACCTTCTTATCCAACTTTTGTAATAAATTCTCTTGGATTAATCGTTGTACCATATAATCAGATGGAACGATAACATCATATTTTTCACCACTCATTAGTTTTGTATACATCGATTCATTACTATCGAATTCATCATAAACAACTCTAACGTTGTATTCCTTCTCAAATTCATCAATGAGTGAAGCGTCCATATATACGCCCCAATTAAATACCTTCAAAGTTTTTGTTTCACTGTTGCATCCTGCTAGCATAAATGCTAAGACAAGGATTAGCATACTTAATTTTTTCATTCTGCCTCCTTCATTTCTTTCTTAGTTATATAAGGGTATAAATTTACCACTAATAACACAATTGTAATAATCACAACTAAAATTGTAGACAACGCATTAATGGTTGGATTAATACGTTTAGACATTGTATAAACAAGAATTGATATATTCTTTACCCCATTACCACTTACAAAGTATGATATAACGAAATCATCAAACGACATTGTAAATGCAATGAGAGCACCCGATATAATCCCAGGTGTAATCATTGGCACAATTACCTTCCATAACGCTTGTAGAGGGGTTGCCCCTAAATCTAATGCAGCCTCTGCAATATCAGGGTCTAAACGTCTTAAACGAGGTAATACGCTGAGAATAACATACGGAGTACTGAAGATAATGTGTGCAAGTAACATTGTCATAAACCCTTTTTCAACATTTAATGATGAATATAACAACATCAATCCAATCGCTGTGACAATTTCAGGATTTAAGATTGGGAAACTATTAACACTTAAAACGAGTTCTTTAATCAAACGACGTGACTTAGATATACCAATCGCCGCAAGTGTACCCATTACCGTCGCAACAAATGTTGATATAAGCGCAATCGTAATTGTAGTTGTGATTGCAGTCATCATCTCACGATTCTCAAACAGTGCTTGATACCATTGAAGCGAGAACCCTGACCAAGAGGTCAATGATCTAGAATCATTAAATGAGAAGATCATTAAACTCAGAATTGGTAAATAGAAGAAACTCATGACACCGAATAAAATAAAGAATTTAGTAAAATTATGTTTCTTAAGGCCTACCATAATTTACCTCCTTCTACACTTGTAGTGTCAGACGCATCACGATCAATCTTACGAGTTAAGATCATAGAGCCCATAATAATAACAGCCATAATGAGAGAAATAGCACTACCAAAGTTCCATTCTCCTACTGTAATAAATTGATTTTCAATCAAGTTACCTATAAGCATATATTGCCCACCACCTAAGAATTTTGGAATAACGAAAGTACTAACCGCAGGTAAGAATACAAGTGTTATCCCAGATATAACCCCTGGCATGGATAAAGGTAATACTACCCTTAAAAAAGTTTGTAAAGGATTTGCTCCTAAGTCATGACTCGCATGAATCAAAGCACGATCTAACTTAGCTAAGACTGTATAGATAGAAATAATCATAAAAGGTAAGAAGTTATAAACCATCCCCAACATAACTGCAAAATCGGTATACATCATCTTAATTGGAGCTAATCCAAAAAATTGAAAAATTGAATTTAAGATTCCACCATCGGATAAAATACTAATCCAAGCATAAGTACGTACTAACATATTAATCCACATAGGAAGTGTAATTAATAAAATAAGTAAGGTCTGAGCTCTTTCACTCGCATTCGAGATGACATAAGCAATAGGATAGCCAATAATAATACAGAGAATTGTTGTAATAATCGCAACTTCAAGTGATTTAAATAATACTTTGATAAAAACAGGATCAAAGAAACGCATGAAGTTTCCTAACGTAAATCGAAATGCCATTAATGCATTACCATGTTCAGTAAATGCATATAATACAATTAATAACATTGGCACAACGATAAACAAGGACATCCATAAGATATACGGTTTAACTAAACTTGCATATCCCTTCATACTAATACGTTCCCATCTTATACATAATGTGAATGTCTTCAGGGAAGAAGTGTAAGCCTACCTCCTTATCCACCTCGACTTTATCAGTCGTATGAATAATCCATTCACGGTACGGTGTTTCAACCACAACTTCAAAATGCACACCTTTAAATAAACTCGATTTTATAACACCTTTAATACGTCCCATTTCAATCGGTACAATATCAATATCTTCAGGACGTAATACGATATCAACCTCTAAATTATCTTCAAAACCATAATCAATGCATTCAAATACTTGATCATCAAATTTAACTTTGTAATCTTCTAACATAACACCTTCAAGAATATTGGATTCACCAATGAAATCGGCAACGAAACGATTCTCAGGTTCATTATATATATCAGTGGGAGTTCCAATTTGTTGGATTTCCCCAGCATTCATAACAACAATTGTATCAGACATGGTTAATGCTTCTTCTTGATCATGTGTTACATAAATGAATGTAATACCAACTTCTTGTTGGATTTTCTTTAATTCTATTTGCATTTCTTTACGAAGTTTTAAATCTAAAGCTCCGAGAGGTTCATCTAATAAGAGAACCATCGGTTCATTAACGAGTGCTCTTGCAATCGCAACACGTTGTTGTTGACCACCAGATAATAATGTAACAGGACGATCTTCATATCCTTCTAGGTTAACCAACTTTAACATCTTTTTAACTTTTTGTTCGATCGTAGTCTTATCTTGCTTTTTGATGCGTAAACCAAATGCAACATTATCAAAAACATTCATATGAGGAAACAATGCATAACGTTGGAATACGGTATTAATTTCACGTTTATATGGAGGCACATTGCTAATTTCAATATCATCGAAATAGACATGCCCTTCATTCTGTGAAATAAATCCACCTAAGATTCTAAGTAAAGTTGTTTTACCACAACCACTTGGTCCTAATAGAGTGACAAATTCGTTTTCGTGGATAGATAAATTAATCCCTTTTAAAACTAAACTGTCATTAAAGCTCTTAACAATGTTTTGAAATTCAATTAGTTTACGCATATGTGCCTCCTAGAATATAGGTGGGTTACAAACCCACAAAACCTTTGCATCTGATTTTGTATCATTCAGAATGTAATGATCATACAAACCTTTGATATAGAAGGTTTGACCCTTCTTAACAACATGTCTCTTATTATTAATGACTAAACAAACTTTTCCACTTAAAACATAACCAAATTCTTCACCATTATGAGGTGTAATCACAGCCGATTTTTGATCTGGTTTTAACTCTAATAAAATAGGTTCCATATCATTCTTCTGTGCATTTGGTACTATCCAATGAATCGTACACTCTTCTTTTTCATCTACGAAGAAATCTTCTTGAGTAAAAATAAGTTTTTCATTTCTTTCTTCTTTGAAAAACTGCGCAAGATTGATCCCTAGCGCCTCAACAATATCACTTAAAGTCGCAATTGAAGGTGAAGTTAAGTCTCTCTCAACTTGTGAGATAAAACCTTTGCTTAACTCACAACGACTTGCCAATTCTTCGAGTGTTAATTTGTTTTGGGTTCGTAATTGTTTAATTCTTTGTCCAATTTCCATTAGTGACCTCTGTTTAGTTTTACTAAACTATTTAGCGTTTTATACTAAACACAAAGTACATTATAAAACATTTTTTTTCAATTGCAATATATATAATCAATTATTTTAATGAAATAAATAAATCAAATTATGTGACAAAATTATCAAGTATTTCAAAGTAATCCTTCATATGAAAAATCGCACAAAAAAAGAAGCATTTGCTTCTTAATTTACGTAAGCTCTTTGAATAAATTTTTCTAACATTGCTTTTGATTGGAAACCAACAACTTGACCAATAACAGCTCCATCCTTAAATAATAACAATGTAGGAATGGACATTACATTAAACTTCTGAGCCAACTGTTGTTCTACATCAACATCAACCTTAATAATTTTTACTTTACCTTCTAATTCTTGAGACAATTGCTCAAGAACTGGCGCAATCATCTTACAAGGTCCACACCATTCAGCTGAGAAATCAACCAATACGACACCACTTTTAGTTGTCGCATCAAATTCTACTGTGTTTACTACTTTCATATTTTTCTCCTTATTTAACGACTTGAGTATATCAATATTCTAACTCTTTTACGCTTAATATGCTCACTTATTTAATACGAAACGTCTAACCGCATGTGCAACACCATTCTCTGAGTTAGTTTTAGTAGAAAACTTTGCCAACGACTTAATTCTTTCATTCGCATTCCCCATCGCAACACCATGTGGGAATGCCGATATCATCGTCACATCATTATCAGAGTCCCCCATTGTAAGGACTTCATCATCTTTAATATCATGAATCTCCATGATTTGACGAATTCCAACAAGCTTCGTTAAACCTTTAGGACTTATGTCAACCCAGTTCTCAGAAACACGCATAACTTCAAACTGATCTTGAAACGCTTCTAAAAGCTCACTCATACTCTTGTCTAAACTAATTTTTGTATGAGCAAGGCCAATTTTATCATAACTATCTACAATATCACTTGCTACATTGATAATCTTAACTTCTTGAGACTTCAAGAAACCAAATAAGCTAAAAATATGAATACGCCCCAAAATAGGTCTAAAATGAGGCAATATTTTAATTAAAAATCGATAAATATCACGATAAATTCTAAGATTCTTTGGAGAATAGAACGCAAAACCCTTTTCACCATCCATAACGAGTTGAATCTCATGTTTCTGAGCAAATGACAACACCTTTTTCGCATCATCTGCCGTTATATATCCATTAATAGTCGTATTTTTATTTTTTAGATCAATCAATCGCTGACCATTATTCATAATCATATACCCATTATATTGATCCATTTTTAACATCGGTACAAATTGTTGTGTACTATCATACCCACGACCGGTAGCTAAAGCAAGGATACAACCTTGTTTTTGAGCCTCGATTAATGTTTCTTGATTCTCTTTTGTGATTGATTTAAACTTCGTCAACAGAGTTCCATCTAAATCACTAACAATTAACTTAATCATGTTGAATTAAAGAAGCTGCTTCCTTATCTAACACAACAATAACATCTGGATGATTTTGAAGAATCGTACATGGAACTTCTTCTCGAATCTTACCTTCTAACATTTCTTTAATGGCCATCGCTTTATTCTTACCAGACGCAACTAACAGAATTTTCTTTGCTCGTAATATATCTTTGATACCCATAGTAATCGCAAAATTTGGCACTTCTTCTATTGAACTAAAGAAACGTGCATTGTCTTGACGTGTTTCTTCTTTTAAACGAATTACATGTACTGTTGAATCAAAACTTGTCCCTGGTTCATTAAATCCAATATGACCATTTGAACCAATACCCAATAACTGTAAATCCTGTGGATTTTCACTTAACATCGCTTCATATTCAGCCACAACTTCCTCAAGTGACCCTTCACCTTTTGGCAGATGAACATTTTCTAAATTAAAATCAACATGCTTAAACAAATGTTCAAACATAAAATGATAATAGCTTTGATCATGATCTTTACTTAAACCAACATACTCATCTAAGTTAAAGCTTTGAACATCCTTGAAAGTTAATCCGTTTTTATGCGCTTCAACTAAACGTTTGTACAATCCAACTGGACTAGAACCTGTTGCTAAACCCAAGGTTACTTTACCTTGTTTTACAACTTCTTCCATCACTTCAAATGCCTTTTGACTTAAACCTTCATAATCATCATATACAAATACCTTAAACATGTTTCTCTCCTTTTTTGCCCTTCGGGATAATTTGATAAGATGTTGTAAATACTCTATTCGGATCAAGAAATAGTGTACCTTCCCGATCCTTAAACTCACCATAGAATGGCTCAAAATCATCATGGCCATACCAAGGTTCTATGCAAATAAAATTTGCTTTTGGTTTCTTCCAAAAGGCTAACCAACGATAACCAAAGACACTAACATCACAATAATCATTTTGATCATGTAAACGTACAAAGCTTGATTTAACATGGTCTAATACCAAGGTTGGTGTTGTTTTAAAGAACTTATCATTAAATTCTAATATTTGATTTATATCTTTCTTAAGAATAGATTCAGGTAAATTCTCTTCCACTCCAAAGAACTCAACAGGAATCACTCCATCGACTCCATTATTGGAATGATAGAATGCTGGATGTAACCCAAAATTAAATGGCATCACTTTATCAGATTCATTTGTAATTCGATACACAATATCAACATGAGTATCTTGTAATCGATATTCTACCTCTAAACAAAATTCATAGGGATATTGCGTTAAGGTATGATCCGATGATTTAAACTGTAATACAATCTTAGATTCAGATTGTTCAACACATTCAAAGTTCGCATGACGCGTAAACCCGTGGTTTCCTATTTGATATAAGTTTCCATCAATATGTAGATTCTGATCATAAGTAGATCCAACCATTGGGAATAGAATTGGATTCCTTTGACCCCAGAAATCAGGATTCGCATTCCAAATCCATTCTTTCTTACTGTGTTTATCAATCAATGAATGCATTTCTGCCGCATGTAAGTCCACAACCAATTTAATATTATGATTTTCTAAGATCATTTTGCTTCCTCCAATAAGCTTCTTTTAGGAACTCTTAATCTAAGACCTTTTTCTACTATTTTGAAGTTAATCTCTATCTCTGGATATACTTCACCATCACACTGAGTACTTATTTCTCTTTCACTCAAAAGATTAAACTGCTTAACTTTGTAAAAACTCACAATATCCTCAAAGATATGTTTACCAGCTTTATATTTTGGTAGTAATGTAAGAATCCTCAATAAATTTGTATCTTGAATGATACATAGATCTAAATATCCATCTTGAATAGCAGCCATTGGTGTCGGAGTAAATCCCCCCCCATAATATTGTCCATTCATTACTGCCGTCAATAAAGATTTTACCTTTAATGTTTGATTATCCAAAGTAACTGTAAAGTTTAATGGTTTACGCTTGATTAATAAGGGGAAAATAGCTAATACATATGTGAAACTTCCCAACATTGGATACTTTACTTTAAGTTCATGGGCCAATATTCCAATATCCGCATCCAATCCCATCGTAGAACAATTCAAGAACTTACGTGAATTAGACATCCCATAATCTACAAAACATTCCTTACCTTCGATTGTTTCTATGATTAATTGATTGAGTGGAATTTCAGGAATTTGAAACATCCGTGTAAAATCATTTCCTGTACCAAGTGGTAAAATCGCGAGTGAAACCCCTTCATTCAAACCATTAAGTACTTCATTTGCTGTTCCATCACCACTAAGCGAGTAGACGCAAACCTCATCTTCTTTCACAAATCGCTTTGCTAGTTCCGTCGCATGCCCTGGATACTGCGTTAAAAGAATCTCATATTCAGTAGGTTTCGATTTAAAATAATCTTCGATTAGAGGAATATACTTTACAGCCTGTTTGTTCCCAGACATTGGATTGATAATAAAAATGTGTCGCATATATGTCTATTTTAAAGGTTTAATTTCTTAAAATAAAGGATTATTCATAATTATTATAATATTATTACAATGATTATTAGAAATGATAAATTTATGACTTATTTTTTCGTTGTTTACTTGTAATAGGATTCGGTTTTTGAGAATATTTTCCTTTTGATGGATATCCTGATTCTTGTCTTAGTGGTTTGATTAAACAATGCGAACCAAAACCAACAAGATCTAATCGATTGGCTTGTTTCAATGCCTCAAACACTAATGTCTGATTTTGTGGATAGGTATATTGTAATAATACACGTTGCAATGTTTTATCCTTTGGATTCTTTGCGACATATACTTTTTCCTTAGTAAATGGGTTCTTCTCAGTATAGTACATACATGTACTCACTGTGAAAGGTGTAGGATAAAAATCTTGAACCTGTTGAGGTGTATGTTTTATCTTCTTAAGGTATAAAGCAAGTTCTATCGCATCTTTTAACTCACTTCCTGGATGAGATGAAATCATATAAGGCACTAGAAATTGATTTTTGTTAAACTCTTGATTCTTTTTCTCATATTTATGTACAAAAGCTTCATATAACTGCCTTTTTGGTTTCCCCATTAAATCAAGTACTCGATCAGAGATATGTTCAGGTGCGACTTTCAACTGACCTGAAATATGATATTGAACAAGTTCATCAAAAAAGGTTTCATCTTTATCATACATGAGGTAATCATACCTAATTCCTGATCGCACAAAAACCTTCTTCACTTTTGGAAGAGCTCTTAGTCGTCTTAACGTTTGAAGATAGGCAGAATGACTAACTTCAAGCTGTTTACATGGATCAGGATGTAAACATTCTTTCGTTTGGCAGGTTCCATACTTTAATTGTTTCTGACATGAAACTTGATTGAAGTTTGCGGTTGGTCCACCAACATCATGAATATATCCTTTAAAATTATCCATCTCTGTGATTTTTGTAGCTTCATCTACAAGTGAATCAGTACTTCGACTACTAATCATGCGCCCCTGATGCGCGGTTAATGCACAGAAGTTACACGATCCAAAACAACCTCGATTACTAATCAAAGAAAATTGTACTTCTTCAATGGCTGGTATTTCGGTATAAGATGGATGAATTAATCGTGTGAACGGTAATCCATAGACCCAATCCATCTCTTCTTGTTTAAGTGCAAAACTCGGTTTATTTTGTACAACAGCCACATTTCCAACCATTTCAACGAGTGGTTTTGCAGTAAATGCATCTGTATTACGATACTGTAAAACAAAACTATCAATAAACTTATCTTTATCATTCTTTATTTCCGCAAAAGTCGGTAGTATAATCGCATCACTTGGTAACTCTTTGGTTTTAGTTTTCCAAACAGTACCACGAACATAGGTTATATCTTCAATCGCTATTCCTGAACGCAAGGCCTCAGCTACTTCTATGATACTGTTTTCTGCCATTCCATAGATTAATAAATCAGCTGTAGAATCCATTAATATTGAGTTACGAATACCATCATCCCAATAATCATAATGGGCTAATCGACGTAATGAAGCCTCTATACCACCAATTATTATTGGATTATTAGGCATAACCTTACGAATCCATTGACTATAGACAATGGTTGCTCGATCAGGTCTTTTTCCCATTACACCTTTATCGGTATAATTATCTTTTATTCTTCTTTTTTTATTGACTGAAAAATGATTCACCATCGAATCAATATTTCCAGCTGTGACCAAATAGCCTAAATTAGGTTTACCATATTGAATTAAATCATCCGCCTTCTTCCAATCCGGTTGAGGACAGATAGCGACAGTAAAACCATACGCTTCTAAAGTACGAGCAATGATTGCTGCTCCAAATGATGGATGATCGACATACGCATCCCCGCTTACCAAGACAAAATCGACTGTGTCCCAGCCTCTTTCCATCATTTCTTTTTTATTTATTGGATGCATTGTCATCATTAAAAAACCGAATAATCGGTTAATTTAAAACAATCTCGCCCCAAGCTGTGGAGCTAATAGCAGCAGCATTTGCTTCATCGGTATCAATATGCATTGCTGGTGAGAATTTCTCACTTACACGTATAACAACATCCCCAAATGTTGTTGAACGATCAGGTGTTTCAACTTTTACACTTACGATTTGACCATTAGTAACACCTTGTGCTTCTGCTGCAACCGGCGTTAAATGAATATGACGTTTAGCTACAATTAAACCTTCAGTTATAGTCACACTTCCAACTGGACCTACTAATTCAATTCCTGTTGTGCCTTGAATATTTCCAGATTCGCGAATCATAGCGCTTAAACCTAATGTACGTGCATCAGATAAGGAGACTTCAACTTGTGAGGCATTACGACATGGGCCTAAAATACTGACTCCTTTGATTGTTGAACGAGGACCAACTAAGTCAACTCTTTCAGCTGCCGCATATTGACCTGGTTGAGATAAATCCTTTTTCGGTGTTAATTCATGGCCTGGACCAAATAATATTTCTAAATGTTCTTTTGTTACATGCACATGACGTGCTGATACTTCTACTAATACTTTTTCTTTACTCATCGTATTACTCCTTTTTAACCCTATCATTATAGTCAATTTTTAGTTATAATACAATCTGTGCGCACGTTGTGAGTTTTTTGCTATCAAAGAAAATCGATTTGCGTTACAATATTCACAGGAGGAAAAGAAATATGCCTTTAGTATCAACCAAAGAAATGTTTAAAAAAGCCTACGAAGGCGGATACGCTATTGGTGCTTTCAATGTTAATAACATGGAAATCGTACAAGCGATCGTCGAAGCGGCAAATGAATTGAAGTCACCTGTTATTTTACAAGCTTCAAAGGGAGCTCGTGATTACGCTAACCCAGTTTATCTAAAAAAATTAGTAGAAGCAGCTGTTGAAACAAGTAATGTTCCTATCGCTTTACACTTAGATCATGGAGATACGTTTGAATTATGTAAATCTTGTATCGACAGTGGATTTACTTCAGTTATGATTGATGGTTCTCATTTATCATTTGAAGACAATATCGCTTTGACAACTAAAGTTGTTGAATATGCTCATGCACACGGTGTTACTGTTGAAGGTGAATTAGGTCAATTAGCTGGCGTTGAAGACGAAGTCAGTGTTGAACACCACAGTTATACAAACCCTGATGATGTTGTTGAATTCGTAACACGTACTGGTGTTGACTCACTTGCTATCGCAATTGGTACAAGCCATGGTGCATTTAAATTCAAACCAGGTCAAGAACCTCAACTTCGTTTTGATATCTTAGATGAAATCACTGAACGTTTACCTAACTTCCCAATCGTTTTACATGGTGCATCTAGCGTTTCACAAGAATACGTTAAGATTATCCAAGAAAACGGTGGTAGCTTACAAGACGCTATCGGAATTCCAGAAGAAATGTTACGTCAAGCAGCTCGTTCTGCAGTATGTAAGATTAACATTGACTCTGACTTACGTTTAGCATTTACAGCTGGTATTCGTAAAGTATTTACTGACAAACCAGATGTATTCGACCCACGTTCTTACTTAAAACCTGCTCGTGCTAACATTAAGAGTTTAGTTGCACACAAAATTAAGAATGTATTAGGTTCTGAAGGAAAAGCTGAGTAATTTATCTAACTGTTAACAATGTTAACAGTTTTTTTTATCTTATTTTGAAATAAAACACATTATGTCCTATACTAAAAATAGAGGAACATATATGCAAAAACAGTTCATATTTTTTATTCTATTATCAATTCTTGTCGCAATTTTTGCGATCACGAACGCAGAAGTCATTAAAGTACAGTTATTCTTTTGGAGCTTTCAACTATCAGGATCACTTGTTATTCTTATTTCTGTCGCATTAGGCGCATTACTCGTTCTATTATTTGGAATTTATCGAAGTTTCAAAACCCGCTCTATTATCAAAGAACTTGAACGCAATCTTTCTAATATCAAAATTCAATTTGAATCATTGACAAGCGAGCATAATAAAACACTCCAAGAAAATGAAGTGTTAAAAGCAGAAACATATCAATTGAAAAATTCCATAATACAAGAAACAAGCGAGGATTAATCCTCGCTTTACTTTAGACTTAACGAATAATCCCCGTTACTCCATAGTTCGAAATCTTTATCCGTAGTTAGTACCGAATGCGTTTCGCTAAGTTCAACCATATGACTATCATTGTATATAACTGTACTCATATCATATACAAAGCGTTTACGCGTTTTTTCACTATCAGGGTCAGGATGAGGTATTGCTGATAAAAGTGATTTTGTATAAGGATGCATAGGATTATTATACACATCATCAACAGTCCCCATTTCAACAATATGCCCAAGATGCATCACCGCAACTCGATCTGAAATATAACGAACCATTGATAGATCATGCGCTATGAAAAGATAAGTCAATCCTAACTCTCTTTGAAGTTTTTTCATTAAATTAATAACTTGAGCTTGTATCGATACATCAAGTGCCGAAATAATCTCATCCGCGATAATGAACTTAGGTTTAAGTATTAATGCACGTGCAACACCAATACGTTGTCTTTGACCACCAGAGAATTGATGTGGAAAGCGATTCATATGATCTTCACTTAATCCCACACTCTTTAATACTTCAATAACTTTATTTTTTCTTTCGACCGGATTACTAACTAGCTTATTGACATCTAAGCCAAATGCGACAGTATCCAGTACCTTTTTTCGTGGATTCAATGATGCCATCGGATCTTGGAATATCATTTGCATATTGGTTGTTATGAAATGTTTTGTTTCCTTGTCAATCTTACCTGAAATTTTCTTCCCCATAAACTCAACATCTCCACCAACCCCATCATAAATACGAATAAGTGTTCGACCAAGTGTAGATTTCCCACTTCCAGATTCACCGACTACACTAAACGTTTCACCTTCATATATTTTAAAGCTTACGTCGTCAACTGCTCTAGTGGTTGTTTTTCGATCAATTCGGAAAAATTGCTTTAAATTCTTAACTTCAAGAATGACATTATTTGTACTCATATTAAACCTCCTTAGCATGCGCATATTGTTTTAAACGCTTCTTTAATACATCTGGCATTTCAACTTTCGGCGCATCTGGGTGAAGTAACCAACTTGCAACAAAATGAGTTTCACTTACTTTGAACATTGGTGGTATCTCTTCAAAATCAATTGCTAAAGCATAATTACTACGATAAGCAAATGCATCACCCTTTGGTGGATGAATTAAGTTAGGAGGACTACCTGGAATCGATAGAATTTCTTCTTCTTTTCCATCAAGTGACGGTATACTTGACAATAATCCCCAAGTGTATGGATGTCTTGGGTCATAGTAGACTTCAGAAGCTAATCCTTCTTCAACTATTTTCCCTGCATACATAACCGCAACTCGATCTGCTACATTTGCCACAACACCTAAATCATGTGTAATAAATATAATAGCGACACCTGTTTTCTTTTGAATATCTTTAATTAATTCTAGTATCTGAGATTGAATCGTTACATCTAATGCAGTTGTAGGTTCATCCGCAATCAATAAATCCGGTTCACAAGCTAAAGCAATCGCGATAACGATACGTTGTCTCATACCACCCGACAATTGATGAGGATATTGTTTCATTCGTTTATCAGGATGATCAATTCCGACTAGATTCAATAAATCTCGAGTACGGTTAATTGCTTCCTTCTTTGACTTAACCAACTTATGTTCCAACATACTTTCCATAATTTGATTCCCTATGGTCATTGTTGGATCCAAAGAAGTCATTGGGTCTTGGAAAATTATCGCAATTTTACTACCTCGAATATTTTTTTGCATAAATGATTTTGAACTATGCAATAAATCGACAATCTCTTCTTTTCCATTCTTATTTAATCTAAATAGAATCGAACCTTCTTCAACTGCTCCATTATCATCAATTAAACCTAATATAGCCTTAGTTGTGACTGATTTCCCAGAACCAGATTCACCAACTATCGCAAGTGTTTCACCTTTATTTAAGTGGAAACTTATATCTCGAATAACATGATTTGTACCTACATCCAATTGAAAAGATAATTGTAGGTTTTTAACTTCAAGTATTCTATTTTCTTCCATACTTATCACCTAAAATCCTTTCATTTTTGGATCAAACGCATCACGTAATCCATCTGCAACTAAGTTAAAACTTAACATGAGTAATGACAACACTGTAACTGGAAAGATAACCATGTGAGGATAAATTAGCAAAGACTGATAGCCTGTTGAAATTAATACCCCTAAAGATGCAAGTGGAGGTTGCAAACCTAAACCTACAAACGCTAAAAATGATTCATAGAAAATTGCACTAGGAATTGAGAACATTGTCATAACGATAATTTGTCCAACGATATTTGGCAATATTTCCTTTAAAATTATTACAAAAGATGTAGCACCTAATGTTCTTGCTGCTAAAACAAATTCAAGCTCTTTAAGTTTGAGTACTTGCGAGCGAACAACACGACTCATTGAAATCCAACCAGTTATCATTAATGCAAAAATAATGGATTGAAGCCCTGGTTTTAATATGAGTACTAATAAGATAACAACAACAAGATTTGGAATACCACTGATAATTTCAACAAAACGTTGCATTATCATATCAACTTTGCCTCCAAAATAACCTGAAACAAGTCCATACGAAATTCCAATAATGACATCAATTAATACTGCTACAAACGCTACTAGAAATGAAATACGAGTTCCCATCCAAACACGAACCCATAAATCTCTCCCTAAACCATCTGCACCAAACCAATAATATACATCATTAAAGCCTTTTTGAAGATAAATATTCACATTATCACGCATTCCATTAAGAATCCCTAGATTCTCTATAAATGGCACACGTGGTGGTAAATTAATATGTTGTGTGGTTACTTCGTTATATACATGCCCACCTATGAGTGGTCCAAAAGCCGCTAAGGATAGAATTCCAATAATCATAAATAGCGCAATATGTGCACCTTTATTCTTCTTAAAACGTCGATATGCGTCGCGAAAGAATTTTGGATCTTCATTTGAAATCAATTCTTGTGTAACATACTCTTTTGGCTCTAATCGCTTAAATAAGTCTTTTTTTAGTTCTGTCATAATTAAGCTCCTTTCGCAACACGAATACGTGGATCAATAATGCCATAAAGAATATCGACGAATAAGTTCATCGTAATGTAAAGTGCACTATAAACGAACGCAATCATAACTATTACATTATAATCATTTGTTAATATTCCATTAACCAATAGACTACCAATACCTGGTACTGCATACACCTTTTCAACAACCAATGAACCAGTTAATAAAGTAACTGTTAAAGGGCCTAATATCGTAATAACTGAAATTAATGCATTTCTTAAACCATGTCGATAAATAACTTTAAATTTCGATACACCTTTCGCCTCAACAAGTCGAATGTAATCAGATCCTAAGACTTCAATCAATTCAGTTCTTAAAAATCGAGTAACTTGTGCCATAACAAACATGGATAAAGCGATGGTAGGAAGTATGGAAGATTTGATAGGATCGTTAAAATTGAAGATAATACTAAATATCGGAATTCTAAATCCAAAAACATAACTTAGTAGTAATGCAAATACATATGAAGGAATACTTACTCCAATAATCGCAATTAATGTTGCAAGTGTATCAACCCATGTATTTTTCTTGGATGCAGATAACACACCTAATACTATCCCCATAGAAGTACCAAGCGCTAAAGCTTGAAGTCCAATTCTAATAGAAATACCAAGTCTTGGTAATACGATATTTTTAACCATCCAGTTACGTTGTATCGATAATGAAATCCCAAAATCAAACTCTGTCAGTATATTCTTCATATATATTCCAAAACGTGAAAAAAATGGTTGATCAAGTCCATACTTTGCATTTAACAAAGCTTTACTTGTTTCACTCAATTTTTCATCATTAAACGGTGTTCCTGGAAGAAACTGTAAGAGTAAGAATAATAAGATAAGTATGGTGAATAAAGTCACTATGGACCAAAACATTCGCCGAGTAATATATTTAAACATCATTGGCCTCCTAACCTTCGAAGAAAAATGGGAACCTTGCAAAAGGTTCCCACTTAATCACTAATCAATCGTAGCGCGTTTGTAGTTGGTCATACCCAATACGTGGTATTCAATTCCTTTTACATTTGGTTTGATTACCATAGCAGAACCTGTCTGCCATAGAGGTACAACAATCGCAGTATTCAATGCATATGCTTCAATCTCAACCAATTTAGCCCAACGTGCATCTGGATCAGTCGATAGAACACCACCAGGAGCAACATCTTGAACCATTGCATCGTAAGTAGCATCTGACCAGTTATTGTAGTTATAGTTAGAACCGGTAACAAGTAAATCTTGAAGATATGTTAGTGGGTCAGCATAATCAGGACCCCAACGAGTTAAAGCAACATCATATTCTGCTCTTGCAGGTTTCATTAAATCTAAACGTTCTTTCTTTAAAACAGTTTTAATCTCAACAGTAACGCCTGGAAGATTCTTTTCAACTTCTGCTTTAATATATTCAGGAGCACCAGCAGCTAAGCCAGAATCATCCCCTGGAGTACCAACTAACAATTCAAATGTAACTTTTGTTACACCAAGTTCAGCTTTTGCAGCTTCCCAATATGCTAATGCTTTCTTAGCATCATAACCGAAGTACTTAGGAGCAGCATCACGGAAGTCAACTCCATCAACAGATGAAGCTAAACCACGTGGTACGAATCCATCAGCAACAATAGAACCATCATTTAATTTTTCATCAACAATGAAATCACGATCAAATGCCCAAGCTAGTGCTAAACGGAAGTTTTCATTTAAAACAGCCGCATTCTTTGATTTTTGGTTGAAAGGCATAAACCATGTATAACCTTTACGAATTGGAACGAAATCAGCTGTACCAACATAACTTGTAACTAAGTCACCAGACATAGCCGCAACATCTAAGTTACCTTGGTCATATTGTAATTTTACTGTTTGAGGATCTGCAATGATACTAATTTCAATACCATCAATCGCAACTTTATCCGCATCGTAGTATTTATCATTCTTAGCTAAAACAATTTGAGAACCTTGTACCCAGCTAGTAAGTACAAATGCACTGTTCGATAATAAGAAATCAGGACCAGTCGCATAGTTTGCACCCGCAGCAGTCACAAATTTTTCATTCATCGGGAAGAATGAAGGGAATGTCATCAACGGAATAAACCAAGGCACAGGAGATTCAAGACTTACTTTTAATGTAAAGTCATCAACTGCCACAACACCAAGTTGATCAACAGGTAATGTACCTGCAATAACCGCATCCGCATTAACTAATTTAGCATTTTGTGCCATCAATGAGTATTCATTCGCAAGAGCTGGATCAACTAAACGTCTCCAAGCAAATACAAAGTCTTTAGCAGTAACTGGATCCCCATTTGACCAAACTGCATCTTTTTTCAAGTGGAATACATATTCTAAACCATCATCTGAAACATCCCAACTTTCAGCAGCGCCTGAGCCAGGTAATGTCGCATCATTTTCATCATATTCAACTAAACCTTCTGTAAATGCTGTTAACACTTCAAAAGATACACCATCCGTTGCGACAGTAGAATCGAGTGATAATACATCACCGCCAAACGCAACTCGTAGTACTTTCTTAGATTCTGATGGAGTAGGTGTCGCAGAACAACCTACAAACAATAAAGAAGCTAAGATAAGAAGTAATAATTTCTTCATAATCTTCAAATTCCTTTCCTTTATGTGGTTATTATATCGCATGAATGAAAGCTGTCAAGAAATATTTTCACATAAATATCATTTTATTTTCATTTTATTTCACATTATGTAAATTTTACATTCACTTTATTGATTTACTCAACTAAATTAAGAATACATATGATATAAAATAAAAAATCTTCCTAAGAAGATTTAATTACTTAATGGGGCGGCCGACGGGGCTCGAACCCGCGGAATGCCGGAACCACAATCCGGTGCGTTAACCAACTTCGCCACGACCGCCATAAGGCAAGTGTTATTTTAGCTTATTTACTCTATAAAGTAAAGTAGTTAGACGCAATTATTTGACAATTTTTTTATAGATTTCAAACAAACCTTCATTTAGTAAAAATGGTTCGTAAATAAATGAATCTGTATGATCCTTTATAAGCACAGATAAGCCTCCTGTTAATAATTTTGTACATACTTCACCAAATTCATTTTCAATTCGATCTGCAATCCCAGTAATAGAATCTATTGTAGAAAACATTAAACCTGCCTGCATAGCAGTTATTGTATCAATCCCAAGTACAGACCGTGGTATATCCAATGGTATAGTTGGCAAATGCGGTATAAATCGATTTAGAGCATCTTGGGAAATTCTTAAACCAGGCATAATAATCCCACCTGCAAACTGTCCTTTTGAATTGATCGCACTTAGTTTTGTCGCTGAACCTAAATCAGCCACAATGATTGGTGTATTGTACTTACACATAGCTCCATAACTCGTCGCAATAAAATCAGCTCCAAGTTCTTTAGGGTTTGTTAATAATATTTCAAACTCTGAAACTGTATCTGTATTACATTTATATCCTTTTATTTCTAAACTCATTTCAACCGTTTCAAAAAAAACTTGATCTACCGAAGGAACAACACTACTTACTATAAATGCTTCAAGTTTGTAGTTCTCCTTTAAAGGCAAAATATGATCCAAAACAAAATTCTTATATGCACTTTTAACATTATCCTTTATGGTTTCATAACGTGCATCATAAAGCTTTTCTTTAGAGCCAGAATAAACAACACAAACAATATTTGAATTTCCAATATCAATAGTTAGTAACATAGTTATATTTTAACATAAAGAAGTGCAGTTTCCTGCACTAAGCTATGGGTCTAGTTAATAATCGTACTTCACTTTGAGTGAAATAATTCAAATGATTCATCTCAATTGGAAATGTAACAATTATCCATAATCGATTTGAAGATTCATCATGTTCTTGAATATGATACTGACATACTGAACATTTAACACTACTATTTTGAATTAACTCTTCCACATCATAATCATATCGATTCTGATGTTCAATAATAGCAAGTATATTTTCAGCATACAATCTAGCCTTATTGTTTACTAAAATTACTCGCATATAGTCTATGCCCATTACCATAAACATCATCCCAAAAATAATAACTAAACCTGTTTCAAAAGCACCTTTCATTAATTAATCTCTGTCATTTGAGTCCATTGTGTTTCTAACGTATCTTGCATTGTTTCTTTAAATCCCTCTGAGAAAACAATCATACCCGTCGCAATTACAGTCACAACTAAAACTAATCCATATTCTTCAAAAAAAGCTTTCACATCCTCACCCCCTTTCAAATAATGAGATAACAACACTCATCATCGCAGATATAAATACAAATGTTACACCAACTAGCGGCAACATTCCCATCCACTGATACACTTGTATAGAATCATTCTTATTTTCAATTCTCGATTGTCTTAACCATTTTGACGTTGATACTAACATATGATTAAATTGAGAATATGCATCTATATACCCGAAATTTTGATATCGGTATAACCATTTCATTGATCTTTGAATTTCAACCAATCCATACTGTTTCATCGAGTCAACATAATGCGTCATATTATTGGGCTCCATTTTTAACTTCTTATTGAGTTTCTCAATATCATTTCTTAAAACATCTGGAACATATTCTAAGGAGAGCTCAATCGACTTAACCACTGTATTATTTTGAAGTAACACCTGAATTTGTCTAAGATAAATTGGAAAGTGATATCTAATACTCTTTATTTTCAATTTCGCTTTTCTTTCTAATATTAAACTTGGAATAAAATAAGCAATTAAACAAGAGATCAAGGTTAAACCTATTATTAGTATTTTGTCATTTACGAACACAATCAATAAAATTAAATATCTTAGAATACAAATAGTTTTATAACGCTTAGTAAACCACTCATCTTTTAATTCAACACTTAGAATTTGCTCAATTTTTTGGATTTTCTTTGTTTTAATTTTACTAAGTTCGAGTAATTGATGATCAAAAAACACCCACACTATTAACCCAACTAATATAGGAACTATCATAATTTCTCACTCCCAACAATCCAAGGTACGGAAATAAGTTTGTAAGAAAAGAATAGTGTAAACAAAATAAGAACTAAAAACACAAACAAACTAAAGTAATAAAAGTTCATAGTACCAATCAAATCAGTTTGAAATAACATATTATGAGACATCCAAGCAATAGCACACGCGAATAGTGCAAGAATCTGAATTCGATTTTTCGTCCTACTCTGCTCACTCTTGAATAATGTTGTATCTTCAATCCAATCTTCAATATCATTTTGAATGATTTCTAAACCTTCTATGTAATTAAAAGTCCCATAATTTTCTACCGCTAACATTAAATAAATTAGGTTTGAAACAATGAAGTGCGATTGATATTGGAGGAACTTTTGTGCTCCTTGTTTCGGATATCCACCGTTTTCAATTTCTTTTATCCACAAGCTAATTTGATTTCTTAATTCACCATCAGTATTCTCTAAGCATTCCTTTAATGCGGAATAAATTTTAGGATGTTGTTTGAAACTCACAAGAAACTGCTGCAAAAAATCAGTTAATTGATAGAAATCTCTCTCTTCTCTACTCCAACTCAATCTAAACTGAATAAAGAAAGGACTAATTAAAAGACCTAATACAACTAATAAACTTATGTAGTTAACCGGTAGTCTGAAGCTATACGCTATTAGAATAATGATTAATATTTGAAACAGAATTATAAATATATCACTTAACTTAATACATTTTATTGGATCGGTCATTCTCCAAAAACTGTCTATACTTAATTGCTTTATTTTTTTCATTTTTCTGATAAATTGTTTGTTTAACCCCTTCATACTCACTATTTACATCATAATAAACAACTTCTCTTATCTTTCTTTGAACTCCTTTTTGGCTTGTAGAAATCTCTAAATGTACTCCAATATCTAAACTATCATGAATCATAGAACTAATACTTTGATTACTCAAATCGCTTCCTGGCATCATTATCATCATACGATATGGAATTGAATAAGCACTTTCAGCATGCACAGTACTTATTAGGCTTGTTCCTGTTGAAATGCTTTGAAGTAAGTAAATAATCTCAATCCCTCGAATTTCGGAGACACAAATCCAATCAGGTCTTTGTCTTAAGCTTGTTTTGATTGCTTTTTCATACGTGAAATGTTCTTGAACTTTCAACATAACATGATCTTTTTTAGGGTGTATATCACCATATCTGAGTTCCAAACTATCCTCTATTGTGATAACTCTTTGAAATGCAGGAATACTTTCCATTAAATACTTAACAAACTCAGTTTTCCCAGACCCAGGTAATCCACTTATCATAATGTTTCGTCTATCTTGAATTGCATCTTGTAAAAACTCTACTACCCAATACGGTGCATAGTGCTTTATCCCAGTAACATCATCATGTAATCGACAAACTGAAGGTGTTTTCCGTATCGACAAGCTCAATCCACCTCTAGCAATACTCTGATGTAAGATACTTATTCTAAGTTCACTTGTCTCAGCTTCAAGTACAGGCGTAGTCGCATTGAATGGGCAATTTACATAGTTAGCTATTTTATATACCAATGCCTGAATAGCATCATGTGCAATAAATGGTTCAATCGGATACCTACCCTTAACTAAATGGTCTACCCAAATTTGTTTACCATTGTAGTTAATATCCGTTATTTGATCATCATTAATATGATTTTGTAATATTCCGAAATCAAACTCATTGAGCATATAAATATCCTAATAATATTGAATTTTCATAAAGAATACACTCATCTTCACTAAAAAATTCTGATGTTGGCGTTATTGTAATATCCCCTATCGCAATAATCTTCGTAAGAATTGGTATCTCTTCTTGATCAACTGCTATCAACATAATCTTAGGAACTTGATTGGTTTTACTATCAACTTCGTTACCATTCTTATCCTTTATACTTAAGACTCTAACTTGTTTAAATAACAAATCTACAATTGTATCTCTATTGTTCTTAATCGTTCCATAGATATCTATTTTCGAACCAGATTGAATAGAGTTACCTGCTGTACTACTAATGTTCACATTAATCGCGAAAACAGCCTGGTTAACTTTTAATAAAAGTGATGGTTTATCAATTGAATCTTCAAGGAACTCAACACTTGACTGATATACCAAACTTCCTTTTGGAATCGAAGTGTTCAACTTTACATACTTTCCAACAATATCATTCTTCCTAAGCAATACTTGATCACTCAAATAAGCTTTTGGCACTTTAATAAGTTTTATTGAATCAATACTAATTTCTGTACGAGCTACTAAATTTCGATTTGCTACATATACTTCTACAAGCTCTAATTCATGATTAATATAAATTGTACTTATTCCATAAGAAACTAAACAAATGCATACAAACAAACCACCAAACAGAATATTTTGTTTAACTTTCACGAATCTACCTCTATCATAGTTTCATCAAATACCCATTCAACTCCTAAACCCTCAATTACACACTTAACCCTTAAAGCAAGCGGTTCAGGATGAAATCCAATTATGCTAACTAAATTTATCGTATTATGATAGTCCCTCATTCTAATGTTCTTTTCAACAATTTCATTTACCCTTTCTATTCTCTCCGAAAGAATTAAACCATCCAATTCAACTAAACTCTCATGTACACTTTGATTCAATATCATTCGAGACGTATATTGTATTGAATCAATTTGGATATATAACATAAATCCTAAAGCAACCCCCATCAGTAGAACAAACAATGCATAAGCTTGAATAACACCTTTCATATCGACCTCATTCATATATATGAAGCTAAATAGAAATAACCTATAAAATAAAAAAAAGACAAACTTTTTAGTTTGTCTAATTAATGAGCATGCGCTGATTCCGCTTGAGGATCAACACCTGTTTCCATAAATGTAGTAATACGAGAACGATGCGCTTCTGTTGAAGGTTTACATTGAGTTGGACTCTTTGCGTCTCCGCTTACCAATGCATCAGCCAACCCAGCACAACCAGGATACCCACATGCACCACAGTTATATCCAGGTAACATTCCTGTAATCTGTTCTACACGTGTATCAACTTCAACATAGAATACCTTACCTGCAATAGCTAAGAGTAGGCCAAGGCTTGCTCCTAGAACTAGCATCATACTAACTGCGCTCAACATGAATCATATCCTCCTTTTTAATATTTTGACTTGGATGATTACTACAAATGCCAACACTACATGATTGACAAGCCGCATCAATATATTCACAACCTTCAGGTTTAGGAGTTTTATGATTTAAGTAATAAACCAAAGCATAAAATCCACCTAATGCCGCAATATATAGTATTGCTTCCATTTTAAACCAAGCCAGCAAACGCTGTAAAAATAGCAGCCATTATTGCCATAACGATCAAAGCAATTGGATTCCCTTTGAAAGCTTCTGGAACTGGTGCATTATCTAAACGCTCACGAATAGTAGAAAATATATAAAGCACTAAAGTAAAACCAACAGGAACAGCAATTGAGTATACTACCATTTCCATAAATGAATATCCATTAGTAATATTTACTAAGGTAACATATAATACAACACAGTTCGTAGTAATTAATGGTAAGAAGATCCCTAACGCTTTATATAAGGCAGGCGTGAACTTTTTCATTACCATTTCGACAAACTGAACAAACGCAGCAATAACAAGAATGAATGTAATCAAATCCATATACTCAAGACTAAGTGGTTTTAATACACTATAGTATAAGCCATAGGTAAACACAGAAGCGCCAAAAATAACGAATACAACAGCAGCTCCCATACCTAATGCAGAACTTGTCTTACGAGAAACCCCCATAATTGGGCACATACCTAAGAATTTTGTAAGAACGATATTATTAATTAATATAGCGGAAATAAATAGTGTGAAGAAACCTTCCATTTTAAGCACCCTTCACTTTCTTTTGGTCACGATTATTAATCGCAGCAACACCAGCAGCCAACAACGCAAACGTTAAGAACGCTCCAATAGGACTACTGAACATAGGAATTGTAAATTCAGCTGGAATAATAGCGATATCAAAGATAACCGCATCATTAAATGGATTTATCATATTTAAAGCACCTGTTGCCAATAATTGTCGAATCAACGATAATGCAATGATACTTAAAGTATACGATAATCCCATATTCAAGCCATCTAAAGCACTTGCAACTACACCATTCTTTGATGCAAACGCTTCAGCACGACCAAGAATAATACAGTTAACAACAATAAGTGGAATAAATACGCCAAGAGCAGCATCAATTGCAGGAGCATACGCTTTGATTAACAATTCAACCGCCTTAACAAGAGTTGCAATAACAACAATATACACAGGAATGCGAATTTCATTAGGAGTAATCTTACGAATCAATGAAATAACAATATTTGATACTGTAAGAACTAATAAAACTGAAATACCCATACCAACCGCATTATTTAAATTAGTTGTAATTGCTAAAGAAGAACATAAACCAAGATATAATCCAAATACTGGATTCTCTTTTAATAGGCTCATACCATAATTCAATAGTGATTTCATGTGAACCTCCTACTTAAGTGATTGATAAACAGCCTTAGCCGCATCAATCCCTTTCACAATAGCTGCAGAAGATACTGTTGATCCAGAAATGGTATCAACTTTATCTCCAACGTTCTTTCCAATAATTGAATTAGCAAATTCTGGATCAGCCACTTTAGAACCTAATCCAGGTGTATCATTTACATAATTGACTTTGAATCCAACTATTTTACCAGAACCATCAATCCCAACGATAAAAGTAATAACATCCTTATACCCTTGGACTGTTACATTAAATGCATAACCTACTCCAACAGCTTCATATGCATTCTTAACCGTTCCACTTGCATCAACAAAACTTATTTCTTTATACTCTGAAGCAGTTGGAAATATTGCTTCAAGCGTAGTTTTCACAGCAGCAATCTTTCTCTCTTCGATTATAGGACTTGTCATATTATTGACAAAAGCTAATGTAGCCCCAGCTAAAGCACTAATAATAGCTAAGAATACTGTTAAATGAATAATTTTTTTCATTTTACTATCCTCCTAGTCCAACGCTGCAGCAATGGCAGCATTCACAGCTTTAACAACTGAATGAGAAGTTATTGTTGCACTTGAAACAACATCAACACTCGCTGTATCATCAACAATTGAAATTCCAACAAATTGTGACAAGAATACATCACTATCTGTCTTATCCCCAATGTTCTTTGAATCAGAGAAAGTAATATAAGAAACACTTACAATAACTTTTGTTGCTGTATTAATCTTAACTTCTAAAGTATTCGGTTTAGGATCATCAGAATGATCACTTTGGAACGCATAACCGTTAATATTCACAACAAATGTTGTTACATCACCATCTGCAGTTTCAGAAACGATTAATGCGGTAGGCGATGTTTGTTCTGATATAACAACAGGTTCACCTTTTAGATTAACAGTCACAACTGGTTCAGTCACCACAACTGGTTCGTTGTAAGAAATTTGGCTAGCTACTAAAAGGATAACTGCTAAACCAGCTACAAATAAAGTCCCAATTTGAATAGTATATTTCTTCATTTCCTTGTATACCCAACCATCAGTGATTTGATCAAGTAATGGAGATAACATATTCATAAATAATATTCCATACACAACACCTTCAGGAAGATTAGCTTTGATACGAATAATAACAACAAAGATTGCTACACCCATCGCAAATAAAATACGACCAATGCTAGACGTAGGTGTAGTTACTGGATCAGTAATCATAAATACAGCCGCATACATTGCTCCACCACTTACAACATGGAAAATTGGGTACCAAACTCCCATGCCCTTAAATAAAGCAATTGCATATGTAAAGATGAAGATTGAGCCAATAAATGTTACTGGGACTTTCCAATCAATAATTTTACGTACTGATAAATAAATACCAACGATTAATAATAGAACAGAACTTGTTTCACCAATACTTGCAGGATATAGGCCTAACGCTAAATTAGTTAAACCACCAAATTGATTTAAGAATGAATCAACCGCTTCTGGCTTGGTAATAACCCAACCTAAACCTTGCATTACTTGGTTCGCTGTCGCACCTGTTACTACATCCGCAAACTTGTTTGTTACAAATCCACTAAATGATAACGCCGCAACTGCACGTCCAACACCCGCAGGGTTAAAAATATTATGTCCAAATCCACCAAAGACAAGTTTACCGAAGAATACCCCAGCAAATACACTTATAGCAGATACATATAACGGACGATTAATACTCATTGTTCCTACAAAGATTAAAGCAATTACCCAAGGGAACGAAGAATTTAAATGTTTAACAATATTCTTTTTATAAAATAAAGCCCAAAGAACTTCAGTTCCAATCGCAACAGTCAATGATGTTAGAATCATTAATAATGCATGGACACCGTAATCAGTTCCTAATTCTGTAAAATAATAGAAAACCGCAAAAGCTAAGACAACACTAATTGCACCAGTAACTTCCCACATAACACGTTGAGTACTAAGCGGAGAGCGATAGTTCGGTGATACTCTAAAATTAAATTTCATATTTCGACCTATGCCTTTCTCAATGCCATAACGCGTTTAGCGCGACGAACACCTTCTGTCACATCAATCTTAGAAGGACATACGTATGTACATAAGCCACATTCAATACATTGATCTGCATTTAATTTAACCATTAAATCCACATCTTTAGCTTGTTCCGCATTATTAATACGAACAGGTAATAACCCAGCTGGACATGTATCATTACAACGTCCACAACGCATACATTCTATAGATTCAACTTTTTCATTTTTAAGAATTGTGATCGCATTGGTATAATTAGTAATAACAAACTCATCCGTAGGAATCGTTCTACCCATCATCGGACCACCAGCAATAACTAAAACATCTTCACTAGAATATCCACCTATTTGAGCTACAACTTCAGAAATCTTTGTGCCAAATGGAACGCGAACATTTGTCGGATTATTTAATCCATCGCCTGAGAAAGTAACAACCTTTTCAACAATACCCGTTCCATACTTTAGAGCTTGTGCAAACGCAATGGCTGTTGTTACATTGTTTACAATAATACCAATTTCAGATGGTAAACGATTGTAGCGTTTCTTGCAGTATTCATAAACTAAAGTACGTTCCCAACCCATAGGGTAAACATCTGGAGTTTTAAAAACAGAGATGCTAGAATCGTTCTTAACAGCTTCTTCTAATTGTTCACAAAGTTCTTTCTTAGATTTCTTAATCGCAATAATTGCTTTAGGAGCTGTACTCATCTTCAATAAAGCACGAACCCCATGCAACATATCCTCTAAATTTTCTTTTGTAAAGCGATAGTCAGCTGTAATATAAGGTTCACATTCTACTGCATTGATAATCAATGTATTGATGTTCTCTGGTTTCTTATACTTAAGATAAGATGGGAAACCAGCCCCTCCACAACCCACTATACCTGCTTCCATCATAAAATTAACTAGTTCTTCATGAGTAGCGGTTGTATAATCAAGAGGTTTAAATGACTCAACCTTCTCATATTTTCCATCATCTTCGATGATCAAATGTTCCTGTGGTTTTAACACAGAATGCATCATATTCTTCTTTGCCCCTACAACACCAGAAACTGGTGAGTAAATAGGCACATTGAAATGATCATTACGACGCGCCAAAAGTGTTCCTACAAAGACTTTGTCCCCTTCATTTACATAGACATCAACTTTTGTTGATGATCCATTGTTTAAAGGCACAAATACTTCTTTCTTAGGTTTTACTAGCACAATGTCATTATGCAATGTTTCATCTTTGTGACCGTTAAGATGCTCTCTTCCTGGTCCCGTCAATAAAGACATACTTTCACCTAACCTTTCCTTAATACGTGAGTTTGTACGTATAAAAAACTACTTGTATATTATAACATAGATGCATTTACACAAAAACACCTTTTTGTAAAGTAAAATGCATGTGCTATAATGACTCCGGAGATAACTATGAAACTAAAAAACTTCTTATTTATACTTTTAATTTTAAGCTTAAGCGCTTGTAAAAGCGAACCTATTCGATTCAGCAATGTCCTCATTGATGTAGGCTTCAATGACGCTCCTGTCACCTTTGTAGCATATACAGATAACGAATCAACATTCAGAAAATATCAAGAAATTCTAAGAAGCGAAGTTCTTGTACTCGGTCAATTATTCGATAAATACAATGATTATGAAGGATTGAACAACTTAAAAACCATTAATGATAACGCAGGAATTCAACCTGTTGTAGTAGATCAAGCTTTAATTGACCTAATCACTTTCGCAAAAGATTACAACTCAATTACTGAAAAAACATTCGATATAAGCATGGGAGCTGTCTTAAATGTCTGGCATGAATATAGAGATGAAGGCAAACTACTTAATTCCGCAGATCCAGCTGAATATGGTAGAGTTCCAAGTTTAGATGAACTACTGAATGCGAAAGAATGTGTATCCTGGGACTTTATTGAAATTGATGATGTGAATAATACCATTTACATCAATAATCCTTGTGCTTCACTCGATGTTGGAGGGATCGCAAAAGGATTTGCGGCTGATATCGTAGTCAAAAAATTAATTGATGCAGGATTAGAAACTGCCATAATAAATATTGGTGATAGCAGTATCATTACTATCGGTACCAAACCGAACGGTGATGAATGGGGTGTAGGTATTGCTCAACCAAAGAAAAATTTATTGATAGCAGATAGTAGTGTAGATACACTTTACTTTAAAGGTTCTATTCATATCTCAACTTCAGGAGATAATCAAAATTATTATATTGCTGGCGATAATGTTGTATACCATCATCTTATTGATCCAAGTACACTATATCCTGTTGAGACATATTTACACAGTGTTACTATTGCTACTAGTTTAAGCGCAGCTTCTGCAGAAGCATTATCTAAAGCAATGTTCATATTACCGTATGATGATGCATTAAAATTATTGAACAAGTTAAAAATAGAGAATCCAAATGATGTTATTGATGCAGTATGGGTCTATGAACTTGATTATGCTCCATCAAACGCTCAATCAAAAGGTAGTGCTAACTTTAGTGTTGTACACAGTAAAGATATTCAAAGTCAATCGAGACTCTATCGATAAAGCGTGATTAACTCACGCTTTTTTGTTCAACATTTCGATTTACACACTGTACAAATGAATCAATATGATTAGAAATTTGCTGAACCATTGAATAATCCAATTTGTTTTGATTTACAAACTTCATTAACTCATTAATTATTTCTTGATTATCCAGTGCTTTTCGATAAGGCCTATGTTCAGTTAATGCACAAAAGATATCCGCCATTTGTAATATGCGAATCCCCAAATTTATTTCGCTCGCAACCAAACGATCAGGATAACCAAATCCATCTTCAAACTCATGATGATGTCCTACCCAATTCGCAAGATCTTCAAATCCTTCAACTTTCGCCAAGATAAACATAGAATAATAAGGATGTTGTTTCATAATTAACAATTCATTATCATCTAGTCTACCTTGCTTATTTAAAATTTCATTCGGCACAGCCAACTTACCCAAATCATGCAGTAATCCCGCTAGATAAAACTTCTTATACATCGCTTCATCCGTATAGTTCTGTTGTGATAATAATTTAGCCACATTCGCAACATTGTATGAATGATTGTAGGTATACAAAGAACTTGCATCAATAATTGACGCAAAGATTTTTGACATACTAATAAGATCATCAATATTCAAATCATACTTTCCAAAGAATGAATCAAAGTCATCAAATAAATACTCATACTCAACAGAAACGATATTTAGCCAAAAACTCTCTTTTAATGCAAGCTCTTCAAATATAGGGAATAATTTTGGATCATAAAAATCTGAAGCTAAAATGTTAAAAGTAATAAACTCTTTTTGTAACATAATATTTTTATTTAAATCAATTAATACATCGATACGATCTGCAAAATGTAATATTCGAGAAAGGAGTGGTATTTGATCCCCAACAAATCCACTTGGATTAGTACCGCAATACCGGTCATGATGATATCTAACCACGGTTGCGACATCATTCAATAAAGGAAATTGGCTTAATATTTGATACCCTTTTTCCGCATGATCAAAAATACGAACGTCATTATCATTATGTACGATAAACGTCTTCTCTTCCCATTGACTCGCTGCCCCGATATCATGTAAAAGTGCTGCTACAATCAGTGTTTGCATTTCCCTATGATCTAAGACCATTGCCTCCCCAAATGCTTTACATAAGATTGCAGTGCCTAAATGATGTTTTGAAATCCCTGTCGTTGATAACTCTAAGGTCATCGATAAGGCCTTAATATATTGATAAGGCTTTACTGTGAGATCGTTTTCCATACTTCAATACTAGCACTTTTAAAGAAAAAAGTTGCTATTTCTAGCAACCAATTCTTACTTCTTGCCTAATAATCTGAACATATTCTTCTTGTATACTTCAACACCAGGTTGATTAAATGGATTAACACCAAGAAGATAAACAGACATGCCACATGCAATAAACATAAACTGAGCTAAGTATCCAAAACTATAAGCGCTCGTTTCTTCAAGGTTTAGGATGATATTTGGAATCCCACCTTCATCATGGTGCGCTTGTAATGTACCTAAAGCCGCTGATTTATTAACTTGATCTAAAGTTTTTCCACTTAAGTAATTCATTTGATCATAATCATCATTATCACTTGGGAACACTGAATCTAAGTTAGGTTTATCAATTAAGACAAGTGTTTCAAATAAATCTTTTGAACCTTCTTGAACAAACTGTCCCATACTATGTAAGTCAGTTGAGAAGTTAACTGACGCTGGGAATAAACCTTTGTTTTCTTTTCCTTCAGATTCACCAAAGAGTTGTTTCCACCATTCAGCTAACATCGCTAAATGTGACTCGTAACTTACAAATAATTCAATATTCTTTCCTTGTTTTTCTAAAATACGACGGCTAACTGCATACTTATAAGCATCATTCATTGTAACTTCTTCACTTGAGTATGAGAGTGAAGCATCCAATGCACCTTTCATCATCGCATCAATATCTAAACCTGCAACTGCAATAGGTAATAAACCAACAGAAGTTAGTACAGAGTAACGACCACCGATATCATCTGGAATCGTTAATGTTTCATATCCCATATTAGTCGCGAAGTTTTTAAGTGTACCACGTGCTTTATCTGTAGTAGCAATAATACGTTTGCGCGCTTCTTCTGCACCATATTTATTCTCTAAGAAATGTTTGAACAGTCTAAATGCCATCGCTGTTTCAGTAGTTGTACCTGATTTAGAAATAACATTGACATACACATTACGATCTTTCACTTTTTCTAATAGTTGAACAATATAAGTAGAAGAGAAAGTATTTCCCACGAAATAAATTTCAATATCTCGTTTAGGAAACAAGCCTTGAACCATTTCAATAGCCGCTCTTGATCCTAAGTATGATCCTCCAATACCACACACAATTAATGTATCTGCATTTTCACGAATCATCTTAGCTAATTCTTTAACTTTTTCAAATTCAGTCTTATCATAATTCGTTGGCCAAGTATACCATCCAACAAAATCATTTCCTAACCCTGTTTTCTCAATGAGTTGCTTATGGTAATGTGATACTTCATTTTGGTAATTTGCGAATTCATTCTCTACATGTGCATATGATAAATCTAACTTAATCATGTTTTTTCTCCTTTTTTGCATCTTTTATCCAATCATTTAATTGAGCCTTTAATGAGGCAAATCCGATTTTTTCTCTAAGCTTAATTACAGGTTTGATACGAGGTCTTGATTTCCGTGAGTTTGATTGAACCGCTTTTAGTGATAAACGTAATTGCTTATTTTGAGGATCAATCTCAAGTATTTTTAGTTTAACTTTTTCACCTAACTTAACGAACATTTCAACATCTTTCACAAATCCATCCGATAATTCAGAGATATGAATCAATCCTGATGTCTGTGCGTCAATACTGACAAAAGCCCCATATGGTTTTATTCCAGTTATTTGACCTTCTATAATTTGTCCAACATGATACACCATTAAAGATTCCTCCGGCTAAATAATTATAGCACAAGGCTTTTTGTAATGTGATATAATATCGAGGCGAGGTAGCTATGTTAGGTAATCTATATCCATTCTGGGCTGCAATCTCTGCTAATCTGATTGCGCAAATAATTAAACCCTTATTTCGATACTATCGCACTGGAAAGTGGGAAATAAGACTTCTTATTGATAGTGGTGGTTTTCCTTCTTCTCATACTTCAACGGTTTCAGCATTAAGCTTAGCTGTTGGTATACAAGAAAAATTTTCATCCACTCTTTTCGCTGTCGTATTAATATTCAGTTTAATTGTTATGTATGATGCTGCAAATGTGCGTTATTATGCTGGGCGCAATATTCAAATTACCCAACAACTCATTCGCGATATTCAGACACTAACAACAATTAAGTTAGATGACCCTGTTTATTTACTAAAAGTTAAAGAAGTATTAGGACACCAATGGTTTGAAGTACTTGGCGGAGCCATTTTGGGCTTATTGGTTGCCTCAATTATGTTCTTTATGAGATGATATTGCTATGAATATAGAAAAAGAAGTAAAAGATGTTTTAGATAAAATCCGTCCTTATCTCCAAAGAGATGGTGGAGATGTGGAGTTTGTAAGTATCGATGATGAAGGTCGAGTTTATGTGCGCGTCTTTGGGGCATGTGTTGGTTGTAGTGCTATTGATGTCACAATCAAGATGGGAGTTGAAACCTTACTCATCGAAGAAGTATTAGGCGTAACTGAGGTAATTGTTGTAGACTAGAGAAATCTAGTCTTTTTTTATAATTTATATAAAAATCACGATAATAATCATTGTAAATTCAATTATTTTGTATTTTAATGATTTTTTCATCGATTATTCGAATATTTTTTTGATTTTTCTTTACATTTTCAATTTTATAGCTAGAATAGAGACATATTTAAGGAGAAAAAACGATGTCACACCCTTTTGATGATTTTGGAATTCATTTATTTGGCGAGAAATTAATGCGTGAAAGATTACCTTATCCTGTTTACACAAGTTGGAAAACTGCTCTTGTAAAAGAAAGCGCACTTGACCGCAGTACTGCAGATGCGATTGCACATGCAATGAAGACTTGGGCAATGGAATTAGGTGCCACACACTACACACATTGGTTTCAACCTCTTACAGGACAAACAGCAGAAAAACATGATAGTTTCTTAGAAGTAGCGAAAGACGGAAGCGCACTTGCTCAATTCTCTGGTAAAGGATTGATCAAAGGTGAAACGGATGGTTCAAGTTTCCCAAGTGGTGGACTACGTGCAACATTTGAAGCACGTGGCTATACTTATTGGGATATTAGTTCACCTGCATTTATTCGTGATAATGTCTTATGTATCCCTTCTATTTTCGTATCATACAACGGTGAACCTCTAGATCAAAAAGCTCCGCTTTTAAAAGCTCTTGATCGTTTAAGCACTGAGGCTAGTCGAGTTGTACAAGCATTAGGTGATAAACAAGTTAAACACGTTAAGCTTTCTGTTGGACTTGAGCAGGAATACTTCTTAGTTGATAAATCGATGTATGAACAACGTAAAGACTTACTATTAACGGGAAGAACTTTACTTGGCGCAAGCGCACCTCGAGGACAAGAATTTGAAGATCATTATTTTGGATCAATTCCTGCTCGTGTTAAAGCTTACATGGATGAAGTCAATACTGAGTTATGGAAAGTTGGTGTTTTTTCAAAAGTTGAACACAACGAAGTTGCACCAGGACAATTTGAGTTCTCAGTTATATTTGCTGAAGCAAACATAGCAGTTGACCAAAACCAAATTTTAATGGACTTATTAAAGAAAATAGCCATTAAACATGACTTAGCATGTTTATTACACGAAAAACCATTTAAAGGAATCAATGGATCCGGTAAGCACAATAACTGGTCACTCATTACTGATGATGGGCAAAACTTATTAGAACCAGGTGATAAACCACACGAAAACATTCGTTTCTTATTATTCGCTTCTGCAATCATTAAAGCAATCGATGAATTCCCTGAACTCATTCGATTATCTGCATCAGGACCTGGCAACGATCATCGTTTGGGTGCAAACGAAGCGCCTCCTGCAATTATCTCTGTTTTTATGGGTGATGTTGTTGAAAGTATTCTATTAAACCTTGCAGACAAAAAAGTGACTAAAGCAAGTAAAGAAAGCGCTAAATATGCATTAGGAAACTTATCTTACATGCCAAAAGATAACACCGATCGTAACCGTACTTCTCCTTTCGCATTTACAGGTAATAAGTTCGAACTTAGAATGTTAGGTTCATCGTTATCTGCATCTTTTGCAAATACTGTTATAAGTACAATCGTAGCAGACTCATTAAAAGGCATTGCAGATCGATTGGATGATTTCAAATATCTTCAAGATGTTCGTGATGAAGCATTAAAGATCATTCAAGAAATCATGCGTAAACATCATCGAGTTTTATTTAGTGGTGATGGCTATTCAAATGACTGGGTATTAGAAGCAGCTGAACGTGGACTACCAAATATCAAATCATTTGTTGAAGCAATTGAATTTTTAAATGATGACAAGGCAAGCAAACTTTTCGAAAGAAATGCAGTGTTTACCAAGGATGAGTTGGAAGCTCGTTCTGATATTCTGTACGAACAATACATCAAAACAATACAAGTAGAAGCGAAAACACTTATTCGTATGGTTGAGCGTGAAGTTCTTCCTCAAACAACCGTTTATTTAAATTCTATTCTTGGATTAAAGGATATCGCGTATTATAATCGCCAAATCACTTATCTTATTAGCTTAATCGATTCTATTGACACTAAATTAACTGAGGCAAAACGTAATCTTGCCGATACACATCACTTAGAGAGTCTAAAAGATGAAGGTTTAGCATTAAGACATAACGTATTCCCTTTATTCGATTCTATTAGAGAAGATGTAGATAAACTTGAACTTGTACTCCCAAAACAGTTGTATCCATTCCCAAGTTATCTAGATCTATTATTCTTACTTGATTAATTATCTTAAAAAGTCCCTTACTAACTTTGTTAATAAGGGATTTTCTTATGTTTTTATGTCTATTGATTCCTTCTCTAACTTATTAGAAATAATCTTCTTACTAACAATATAAATCACCGCAAATATAGGGACACCTAAAAACATGCCAATTACTCCGAAGTATCCACCACCAACAACAATCGCAAACATAATCCATAAACTTGGCAAGCCCATAGAATCACCTAATATTCTCGGTCCTAAGAAATTACCATCAAACTGTTGTAAAAGTATTATAAACAATACAAACCATAATGTTTGTAACGGATCCACCAACAATAGAATCAAAGCACCAGGTATGGCACCTATAAAAGGCCCAAAAACTGGAATCATATTAGTAACTCCTATAATCACTGATAAAAGAAGTGGGTAAGATAAGCCTAGAACCAACATTCCCACATAACAAATCACAGCAATGATAAATGAATCCAACATTTTACCTAAAATAAAACGATGAATCATATTTGAAGATAATCGACTTAAATCAACCAAATAATCACCTGTTTTTTGATTCGAGATAAAATACACTAACTTCTTAGCTTGTAAACTAAAACGTTCTCGATCAATCAAAATATACATCGCAATAGCGATACCCAGTAACAGATTAAATACCATCTTAGTAAACTGCCATGAATAATCAAGAATTAAAGGAATATAGCCTTGTATCGTCTTTAAAAAATTGATTAATAAATCTTCTGATGAATCTAATAATAAATTCACCCATTCATTATCTATTCGATACGTTACTAGCCATTCTCCTAATAAATCTTCCACAACCTCAATATATTCAGGTAACTTCTCACTAATAGAACTTAAACTTAGTATCAATTGAGGAATAATAAATGAAAAGAATAAAACAATAATTTCAATTGTAATTAATAATGTCAATACAACAGAAAATATACGTTTTGTATTCTTCTTCCACTTAAAACTAGCAAATGCTTTCTTCTCAAAAAAACTTACGATAGGACTCATTAAAAAGGCAAGAATTAATCCATATATAAATGGAGTTAATACACCTCCTAAATCTGTTAATAACTTTACAAACACATTAATATTTAATATTGCGAAATAGATTGAGACTATAAATAATCCAGCAATGATAATCGACAAGATTAATGATAAGTGATTCGAATTCAACCATTTTTTCATATTTGTTCCCCCTTCAATATTGCTTCAAACAATTCTTTAACTTCACGATTTTCAGTATAAGGTATTTGGCTCTCTCGATAATCATACCCGAAGCTCCCACGACTAACTGTCACAATTGGAGGAAATTGAATACGTTTAAAAATTGCACTGTGCCAAGATTTCATAAACCATCGAATATCTTCAATAAATTGCTTTGGATTATCTAATCCATAGTATATCATCCAACTTGCTATATCCGTTTTCTTCCATTCACCACTTTGATACATTTTTAACCAATCAATCAAATGGTGACTTGGATATTGTACAAAAAATTGAACCAACCAATCATGATATACCCATTTCATAGGATCTATCTGGTTGTCTCGTAATTCTGCACTTGGAGCCAATCCAAACTGTATTGAGTTTTTATGTATTGTAGGAATTAAATCTCTATGAATTATATCGTCTTTATAATAATTATTGATTAATTGTGCTAACTCAAAGACTTGTAGTTTTGTACAATCGCCTAATGGACTCAAAGCTCCAATTGTATCTCCATATAAAGTCGCATAACCTAATGCACATTCAACCTTATTCCCATTGTTGCAGATAACTCCACCTGTATAGGACGCAAAAGAAGAAAGTAAATGCCCTCTTAATCGAGCTTGAATATTTTCATGCGCTAAACCTTCTTTAGGTTCTATTTGATATTCTTCTAATGTAGATTCCGTCGCCTTAACAAGTTGTTCAATACTACCTGCATAATATTCAATGTTTAATTTCCGTGCTGTTTCATATGCTATATTCTTTGTTTGAGCTTGATTATATCGACTTGCCATATTATATCCGATAACACGATCATTCCCTAAAGCCATACACAACAACGCAACATTCACACTACTATCAATTCCACCTGATAAGCCAATGATCCACTTTGGCCTAAATGGCAAAATTTGTTTATCAAACTCATAAATTGCACATACTAGCGCGTTGAGTAATTTATTTGATGTTTCATGTTCAGGATATTTTATATCCAAATCAAATACTTTGATATCTTCTTTAAAATCATCCTTTAATTGACCTAATACAGACCCATCCTTTTGATAAATCGTACTATCCCCATCAAACACTAAAACATTTTTTCCATTATTTTGCATACCACAGGCATTTACATAAATAAGTGGAACCATGGATTCACTATGAGAAAGAACATGTTCCTTAATACGCTTTTCTCGACTTAATTCCTTATTTAAAGTCCAAGGTGAAGATGAAATATTGACAATGAAATCAACCTTATGATTAATATATAGTGCTGTTGGATCCACTAAATAATCCTTACTCCATAAATCCTCACAAACTTCTAATCCGATTCGAACTGTTTGATTATCTTTTATAAATACAAATGGATTAATCGAATCACTTAATAAGAGTTGGTTCTCTAATGCATAATCATATCCACTCTTAAAATAACGAGAATCATCAAAGAATCGATAATCAGGTAAACAGTGTTTAAAATAATGACCATTCAAGATATTATTTTCTTTCTTCACCCATTCATTCTTATATGCAAAGAATGCGGTATTGAATCGATTAAATCGTCCATCTCGATTTGATTTCAAATCATAAAAATGACTAATATTACCCCAAATAATACCTATGTCCTCTGACCAAGATTTAATAATCTCATTCGCATCTAAGAGTTGTGACACAAATGATTTCTGTAAGTATAAATCAGATAATAGATATCCTCCAACACACATCTCAGGAAACACAATAATATCCGCCTTATCTCTTATAGCTTGTTCAACCATCTGTTTCATGGAAATAAGATTTAAATCTATTTGAGCACTTTTTATATTTAATTGTGCCATCGCAATTTTCATCGTGTTACCTCAACTATCTTCACTAGTATTATACAATAAATGTGCAAAATAAAAGTTAGTCTTACGACTAACCTCTAGATTTAAAGAAACCAGGAATATCACTCTCATCTTCAAATGTTGGCGTGCTTTCTTTACGAATCTCTTCCACTACTTTTCGAGCATCCTGAACAGGATTCTTAACTTGATTTACTTTTGGCAAATCAAAACCTGTCGCAATTACAGTAATGATAATGTTATCTCCAAGAGATTCATTAATCGCTACCCCAAAGATGATATCTATTTCAGATCCAGCCGATTCACGAATAAAATCAACCGCATCATTTGCATCATAAATCGTAATACTTTCGCCACCTGTTACATTTACTATTGCATTTCGCGCTCCACGAATTTGAGCTTCAAGTAATGGAGATGTAATCGCCTTAGCCGCAGCTTCTTGTGCTTTATTATCGCCTTGAGCCATACCTATTCCAATGAGTGCAGAACCTTGGCCTTCCATAACAGCACGAACATCCGCAAAGTCTAAGTTAATGAGTGCAGGCACTGCAATTAAATCAGTAATGGTTTGAACACCTTGACGTAAAACATTATCCGCTTCACGGAAAGCTTCAACGAAAGGTATTCTACCAATCACTTCTAATAGTTGATTATTTGAAACGATAATTAAAGAATCGACATAATTGCGTAATTCTTCTAATCCACGATTCGCTTGTTCAGTACGTTTCTTACCTTCAAAGGTAAATGGTTTAGTCACAATCCCAACCGTTAAAATATCAAATTCCTTCGCAATTTTCGCAAATAAAGGTGCTGCACCTGTACCTGTACCACCACCTAAACCTGCCGTGATAAAGACCATATCGGCACCCTTCATCGCTTCACGAATATCATCTTCACTTTCAAGAGCTGCCTTATAACCAATCTCAGGATTGGCCCCAGCACCTAATCCTTTGGTAATTGTTTTACCTAAGATAAGCTTATTCTTAGCTGGTGATATATTTAGAACTTGTAAATCCGTGTTTGCTACAAAGAACTCAACACCTCTTACATCTTCTTCGACCATTCGATTGATCGCATTACATCCAGCGCCACCCACGCCAAACACTTTTATTTTTGCGACTTGATTATAATTTAGTTCACTCATAGTTTTTCCTCTTTATTAACGTCTTTCAAATAATCCTTTAAACTTGCCAGATATTGTATCTTCATTTACGATTTCTTTTTCTTTAGCAAGCATTTGATTAAACAACCCCATATCAACACCTGCTAAAAACTCTCGTAATGAACTTTGATCCTTGACCACATAGAACAATCCTGTAACACTTGCGAGTGCGGAAGATCTTACGCCTAATGTTTCTGGAATATACAATTCACATTCGCATCCACATTCATTCGATAACAATTGATCAAATCCATTAATCTCACCGGATTCACCGAATAATACTATTTTAACATTAGATGTATCTAAAATTGGTTTAATTGTTGTTTTTATTTCATCCAACCATACATTTAAAATTGGTTGAATCACAGTCATTAATTCTTGTTCACTCAAGGTATGAGTTTTACCTTCATTAGACCATAAATAAATAGGGGTATTAGGATAATGATCTAATCCAAAACGAGCGTTCATATGGAGTAAACGATCCGCAACTTCAATCGGTAGGTTAAAACGATTCACCATCGCACTAATGATCTGTTTTGACCCCAAATTAATCGTCTCTGTACTTACAAGCTTACCCTTCGCGAATAAACTTAAACTTGTGCTTTGTCGTTCAGCTTTAATCGCAATAAGATGTTGTTCAAGTGATTTCTCAAAAAGTGAAGCTTCTTTGCCAAGCGCAAAACTATCTAGACTGATTTCTGATACTTGTAATCCGGCTTTCTCAACAGTTTGAACATAGCGATAAACCATCTCTTTGTCAGCACATAATAAATCAACATCCATTGTTAATGAATCACATGTTTCATTAATTGGTAATTTACGCATTATAATCCCATTCACCAATGATTTTGTAATTGATAAATTTACCAATGCTTGATGATTTGGTAGCTCTGTATTAAGTGCTTCTTTGTAAACTGCTTTGATATCTCTAAGCGAAACTCTTTCTTCTATAGGTACGGTTATTCGTCTAACATAGCGCGATAACCCAATACTTGGAAGTGATAGAATAACACGTTCAATCGATAATCCAAGGTTCTCTTCAACATGTTTAACAGCTGCTGTTATTTTTTGTATAACAGCCATTTGATCAACAATTTGTGCGTTGTGTATTCCCGAGGAAAGAACACGTTCAACCTTCATGATATTCAATCGTGTATTAAAAAACTGACCCACTACGAGGCGTATTTCATGGTCAGCTATTTCGAGTCCAACTTGGACATCTTGTTCGTTCATTGTCGCCCCTCCTCAACTTCTTTATCATTATAACATAGCCTCTTTTT
>Ga0209207_1000216_pt1 | contig 42072 bp, 38 predicted proteins | sample SaghotsprinmetaG_FD_184140 | JGI IMG/M metagenome (GOLD analysis project Ga0209207, IMG submission 184140) | Hot spring microbial communities from South Africa to study Microbial Dark Matter (Phase II) - Sagole hot spring metaG (SPAdes) (version 3) | ecosystem: Environmental > Aquatic > Thermal...
TTGGCCGCCAACCCATTATGGGCAGCGACCGCATCCGCTTGCCCAAGGTGGCAGCAGTGCGCACGAGGCCTTGTTGCATGTGCGCTTTGCCTAGGTCAATCAAAAGGCCGCGCCACGGCGCTGACCCTACGGCGCCAGAGCAGCTGACGGTGAACATCATCGAAGTCATCGAAGATACCCAGACGGTCGTGGCAGGGAAAGCGCCGATCCCTTGGCGGCTGCTCACCACGCACCCTGTCACCACCCTGGCGCAGGCCCGCCAATGCATCGACTGGTATTGCCAGCGCTGGCACATTGAGCAGCTGCCTCGCATGAAGCGGCAGGGCCTTTGACGTGGAAGCGAGCCTGCTCGAAACCGGCGAGCGCCTGGAAAAGTAGGCTGCAACCGCTATCATCGCGGCCCCCGGACCCGAATCCGGGGACCGCTCCCACGGCAGTACCGATTTTCATCTTCTAGGGGTGGTGGCAACCACCATGATCGTTAGCTACCCAGGATGGGACCGAGGATCGGTGCCAACGCCATCCATGTTCCGGCACGGGCCAGCATTGTCGCACCTTCAGCCGGAGCGTAGAGATCGCGCACCAGCGCGCGCGCCACGACGACCGCCGTGCAGCAGCCGATGGCTTGGATCAGCCGGCCGACCACCAGCCAGGACAGCGCAGGCGCCAGCGCACAAGCCAGGCTGGCCAGGATGTAAATGCCCAAGCCGGCGAGCAGCACCGGTCGACGGCCATAGCGGTCCGCTGATCAGCTGGGCGACGCCGAAGCCGACGACAAACCAGGTCAGCGTCTGCTGCGCGGCGGCGGCCGAGGCCGAAAACTGGCGAGCCAGCGCCGGCAACGAGGCGAGATAGAGGTCGGTGGACAACGGCTGCAACATTAGGCAGCCAGTCAGCAGGATCAGCAGCGTCGTTGGTGTCATGGCCGCTGCACGGGCAGGGAAAGGCCAATCGGTCGAAGCGATCACCGCCTACGGCGCGAGATCGAACTCTTCACTGCGCCGCGGCGGATAGGTTTCCCAGCCGCCGCAGGCGGGACAACGCCAGTGGTGTTGCCGGGCCCTGAAGCCACACTGGCAGCAGCGGAAGCGCGCCACGCGGCGCGTGTGCTGATGGATGAGATTGCGCACCAGCTCGAGATCGCTGCGCTGATCCGGTGTGGCGAGCAGACATTGCGCTTCGAGCAATTTTTCCAGGCCGAGCAAGGTTGGATTGCGCCGCAATTCATCACGCACCAGAGCATAGGCCGCTTCGATGCCGCGCACTTCCTGCTCGATCTGAAAGGCGGCATCGAGCAGATCGAGCGCCGGATGGCGTTCGAGATAACCGACAAGCAGTTGCCGCCCCTGCTCGCCACGTCCGCTTTGGCGGAATGCGGTGAGCAGCCGTTCGGCAACGAGGGCCAGTGAATCGACATCCATGCGCTCGATGCGTGTCCAGGCCTCGATCGCTTCGTCCGGCAATCCCGCCGCCAATGCCAGATCGCCGAGCAGCACTGCGGCGCGCACGCACTTGCGGTTGGCGGCGAGCGCCTGTTCCAGGTCGCGCCGGGCCTCCTCGTAGCGGCCATGCAGCAATGCATTGGCCGCCAACTCACAATGGAATTGGGCAAGCAATCGTTGTTCATGGTGGTCGAGCGCGGAGGACGGCGCTGAGAGGATGGCAATGGCTTTGGGCCATTCCTTTTCCGCTTGATAGATTTCGAGCAAGGCCTGGCGCGCCTCGCCATCGCGCTCGCTGCCGCGCAGTTGCAGGAAGATGTCCTCGGCGCGATCGAAAATACCGGCTTTCAGATAGTCCTCGCCCAGTTCGGCCAAGGCATGCAGGCGTTCGGCGCACGACAGTCCCTCGCGTTCGACGAGATTTCGATGGATGCGTATCGCGCGATCGTGCTCGCCGCGGCGGCGGAACAAGTTGCCGAGCGCGAAGTGCAGCTCGATCGTCTCGGCATCGACACGCGCCGCTTCGAGGAAGGCCTCGATGGCTTTATCCGGCTGTTCGTTGAGCAGGAAATTGAGACCGCGAAAATACGAGCCGGGCAAGGCGCGCGATTCGCGCAGCAAGTGCTTCAGATCGATACGCGCTGCCAGCCAGCCGAGACCAAAGAAAATCGGCAGCGCCGACAGCCACCACAGTTCGATTTCCACTCAACTCCCTTTGCCCGGCAGTTCGGCAGTCGCTTCGGCCGGCAGCGGTGGCGTCGGCTCAGCCGCACGGACATCGCCGCAGCGCTTCAGCGCCCAGCGCTGTCGCACTAGGCGCGACAGCAGCACGCCCAGACCGAGAACAACGCCGGCGGCAAAAGCCGTCAGAATGACGACCGACAACGGCGCCTGCCACTCGCCCTCGAAGAAAAAGCGCAAGGTCACCGGTGTGCTGTTCTTCACCGCCAACGCGAAGAGCAGCAGGAAAACGATCAGTCGCAGGCTCCAGAGCAGGATTTTCATCGGCATTGCAGGTCGTTTCTGGGCTGGAAAACCGGTGCAGAACGGCACATGGAAAAAAGGCGGCACCCACCGGGCGCCGCCTTGGTGAAGCCGATGCGGCACCGATCAGCCGCGCGGATAATCGACTCGCTCGCGCAACTCCTTGCCGGCCTTGAAGTGTGGCACGTGCTTTGCCGGCACCTCTACTTTGTCGCCGGATTTCGGATTGCGTCCAATGCGCGGCGGCCGGTAGTTGAGGGCGAAGCTGCCAAAGCCGCGAATCTCAATACGCTCGCCCCGCGCCAACGCTTCGGTCATTGCTTCGAGCAACAAATTGACGGCCAAATCTGCGTCCTTGGCGACCAGTTGCGGAAAACGCTCCGCCAACCGGTCGATCAGCTCCGATTTGGTCATGACATCAGCCCTGCTGGTTGAGTTTTGCTTTGAGCAGTGCGCCGAGGTTGGTGGTGCCACTGCTGGCTGAAGCGCTGTCCGCGGCTAGCTTCTGCATCGCCTCGTTCTGCTCGGCCTGATCCTTGGCCTTGACCGACAGATTGATTGAGCGCGACTTGCGGTCGATATTGATAATCATCGCCTCGACCGTAACGCCTTCCTTTAGCAGCGTGCGCAAATCTTCGATGCGCTCGCGCGTCGCTTCGGAGGCGCGCAGATAGCCTTCCACTTCGCCGCCGAGATCGATCACCGCACCCTTCTGATCGACGCTCTTCACGACACCCTTGACGACGCTGTTCTTGTCGTGCGTGGCGATGAAGCTGGTGAAGGGGTCGCCGTCGAGCTGTTTGATGCCGAGGGAGATGCGCTCCTTGTCCACGTCGATGGCCAGCACAACCGCCTCGACCTCATCGCCCTTCTTGTAATTCTGCTTCGCTTCCTCGCCGCTCGTCGACCACGACAGGTCGGACAGATGCACGAGGCCGTCGATGCCACCGGGCAGGCCGATGAAGATGCCGAAATCGGTGATCGACTTGATCGCGCCTTTCACCTTGTCGCCCTTCTTGTGGTTCATGGCAAACTCTTCCCAGGGGTTCGGCATGCACTGTTTCATGCCCAGGGAGATGCGGCGGCGATCTTCGTCGATCTCGAGGATCATCACTTCGACCTCGTCACCGAGCTGCACGACCTTGGTCGGGTGGATGTTCTTGTTCGTCCAGTCCATCTCGGAGACATGCACGAGGCCTTCGATACCCTGCTCGATCTCGACGAAGGCGCCGTAGTCGGTCATGTTGGTGACCTTGCCGAACAGGCGCGTGCCGGCGGGATAGCGGCGGGCGATGCCCACCCAGGGATCTTCGCCCAGCTGCTTCATGCCCAACGAAACACGGTTCTTTTCCTGGTCGAATTTGAGCACCTTGGCGGTGACCTCATCACCAACATTGAGCACTTCGGACGGATGACGCACACGCCGCCAAGCGAGATCGGTGATGTGCAGGAGGCCGTCGATGCCGCCCAGATCGACGAAAGCGCCGTAATCGGTGATGTTCTTCACCACCCCCTTGACGATGGTCCCTTCCTGTAGCGTCTCGAGCAGCTTCTGGCGTTCCTCGCCCATGTTGGCTTCGAGCACGGCGCGGCGCGACAGCACGACATTGTTGCGCTTGCGGTCGAGTTTGATGACCTTGAATTCGTATTCCTTACCTTCATAGGGCGTCGTATCCTTGACTGGCCGGGTATCGACCAGCGACCCGGGCAGGAAGGCGCGGATGCCATTGGTCATGACGGTCAGACCGCCCTTGACCTTGCCGGTGATGACGCCCTTGATCAGGGTACCTTCGTTGAGGGCCTTGTCCAGATCGTTCCAGGCGGCGATACGCTTGGCCTTATCGCGCGACAAACGGGTTTCGCCATAGCCATCCTCCAGCATTTCGATGGCCACCTGGACGAAGTCGCCAGGCTTGACATCGAGTTCGCCGCGATCGTTCCTGAATTCGTCGGCGGGAATGAAGGATTCGGATTTCAGTCCGGCATTGACGACGACGAAATTTTGGTCGACGCGGACGACTTCAGCCGTGATGACTTCACCGGCGCGCATTTCCTGACGTTGCAGGCTTTCGGCAAACATCGCGGCAAAGGAATCGGGAGCGGCTTCATTCCCGGCAGCAGCAGTAGCAGACATAAGGTTAGGGTTCCAGGGATCGCCCTCGCGGGCAGCGGGTGGGTTGAAAAATACCGCACCGAAAAACGGTACGGCGAACGGAATCTGACGAACCTGAGCGAAGCGCCGACATGTCGGGTTAGGGAAACGCTGAAGAAAGCCGCGCGTGGGATAGAGCTGGGCGCGCAGTGCACAGCGTCCGCAGCCTATCAAGTGGATCGACGAGGGAGCGAGCACCGCGCACCGCCGCCCAAGCGGCCGCGCGCCAGTTATTCAGCGCTAGGCCAATCCTGTCCGGGCGGGCAGCCGTTGACCGACGAAATCCAGCACCCGACGTACGACCTCCTCGATGGACATCGCCGTCGTATCGAGCAGCAGCGCATCGGAACAAGGCTGCAGCGGCGCCACGGCACGCTGGGCATCGCGCGCATCGCGCTCGCTCAAGTCCTGCAGAAGATCCGGAATGTTAGCAGATTGACCTTTTTCGATCAACTGGTTATGGCGCCGCTCGGCGCGCGCCTCGACACTGGCGGTGAGAAAGACTTTCACTGGTGCGTCGGCGAAGACGACCGACCCCATGTCGCGACCGTCGGCCACCAATCCGGGGAAGCGGCGAAAGGCGCGCTGTCGGTCAAGCAGCGCTGCGCGTACCGCCGGCAACGCGGCGATGTGCGAAGCGGCGATGCCGACTTCTTCGGTGCGGATCGCGTCGGTGACTTCCTCGCCCGCCAGCCGGATGGACGGGCCGGCAAACTCGCTGGGCAGGTTGGCCGCCAATGTCGCCAGCCGCGCTTCGTCGTCGAGCGCCACCTGTTGGCGCAGCGCCCACAGCGCCAGCAGGCGATAAAGCGCGCCGCTGTCGAGGAAATGAAATCCCAGCGCCTGGGCGACGCGCGCGGCGACGGTGCCCTTGCCCGAGGCCGATGGGCCATCGATGGCGATCACCGGGGCAGTGAGCATGGCATAGCGATCGAAGTAATCGGGAAAGGTCTTCGTGACGCAAGCGGGGTCGTTGATCCTCACCGCCACACCGGCGAGCGCGGCGAGCGAGAAGCACATCGCCATGCGATGATCGTCGTACGTGTCGATGGTCACCCCCTCGACGAGTGCCGGCGCGAAAGTCAGTCCCGTCGGCACGGCGCGTGGCGGTGGCGGGGTGATGCGCAGCCAGTCTTCGCCCTCTTCGACCGTCGCCCCGAGCTTGCGCAGCTCGCAGGCCATCGCCGCGATGCGGTCGGTTTCCTTGACGCGCCAGGAGGCGATGTTGCGCAAGCGGCTCGGCCCATCGCAAAACAGCGCGACGACGGCCAGCGTCATCGCCGCATCCGGAATGTGGTTCAGATCGAGATCGAAGGCGTGCAACCGGCCGGCCGGCGCCGAAGCGATGATGTGGTTCTCGCCCCACTCGATGCGCGCGCCGAGCCGGGCCAGCATCTCGGCAAAACGCACATCGCCCTGGATGCTCGCCCGCCCGACGCCCTCGACGCGCACTGGGCCGCCGCCGACCGCACCGGCAGCGAGAAAGTACGAGGCGGCCGACGCATCGCCTTCGACATGCAGCCCCCCCGGCGAACGGTAGCGCTGGCCGCCGGCAATGACGAAGCGCTGCCAGCCCGAGCGCTCGACGATCACACCGAAGCGCGCCATCAGCTTGAGCGTGATTTCGATGTACGGTTTGGAGATCAATTCGGTGGTCAGTTCAATGACCGCCGTCCGGCCGGTGAGCGGCAGAGCCACCAGCAACGCCGTGAGAAACTGTGACGAGACGTCCCCACGCAGGCGGATCGGCGCCTGCAGCTTCACCGGTGCCGGAAAAATATCGAGCGGCGGATAACCCTCGCTACCGGCATAACGGACATCACCGCCGATCTGGCGCAAGCCATCGACCAGATCCTTGATCGGCCGCTCGTGCATGCGCGGCACACCGCGCAGATGGTAATGCCCGCCGGCAAGCGCCAGTACGGCGGTGAGCGGCCGGATGGCGGTGCCGGCATTGCCCATGAACAGCTCGGCCTCCTTCACCGGCGGCGCCCCGCCCCAACCCTCGATCCGCCAGGCGTCGACGCCCACCGAGGTGAGCGTCGCGCCCAGCGTGCGCAGCGCATCGAGCATGATTTTCGTGTCGTCCGAGTCGAGCAGGTCACGCACTTCGCTGCGCCCTTCGGCCAGCGCCGCCAACAGCAGCATGCGGTTGGAAATACTCTTCGAGCCCGGCAGGCGTACACGGCCAGCGGCTCGGGTCAGAGGGGGCAGGGTCAGATGATTCATCGGGGTGCCATCGTCGGCTTTCAGCGCAATTCGGCCAGAAGGCGCTCGATCATGCGTCGCGCCTGGCCAAGATAGCCGCCACCGAACAGATTGAAATGATTGAGGATGTGATAGAGATTGTAGAGCGTCTTGCGCGTCTCGTAGCCGGCGGACAAAGGCCAGGCCATACGGTAGGCGGCATAGAAGGATTCAGGAAATCCACCGAAGAGTTCGGCCATCGCGATGTCGGCTTCGCGGTCGCCGCGATAGACGGCCGGATCGAAAATCACCGGCGTACCATCGGGCAAGGCTGCGACATTGCCGCTCCACAGATCGCCATGCAGCAGGCTCGGTCGGGGCGTCTCATCGACGAAGAAGGCCGCCAGTCCAGCAACCAGCCGCTCTCCGGCTTCGAATAGCGGCCGATCGAGGCCGCGCGTCAGCGCCAACTGCAGCTGAGGCCGTAACCGCCGTTCGGCGAAGAAATAGGCCCAGGTACCATGGGGCTCATTGAATTGCGGTGTGCTGCCGATGAAATTGTCGCTCGGCCAGCCGAAAGCATCGCCGGCCGGCGCGCGGTGCTGCACCGCCAGCGCCTCACCGAGCCGGACGGCGCTGACGCGATCGAGCGCCTTCAGCGGCAGATACTCGAGAACCAGCCAGGACGCGTCGTCGTTGGCTCCCTGACAGACCACGCGCGGCAGGCGCAAAGCGCCACTGGCCGCCAGCGCACCCAAACCGTCGGCCTCGGCGCGGAACATCGCAGCGGCCTCTGGCGCGTTGCGCTTGACGAAGAAACGGCGCTCGCCATCGGCGAAGACCTCGCTACGATGAATGCACCCGCCGCCGGCACCCTGCCGGCTGCGCAGACGAAAGACCTCGCCGGTCGCCGCGCCGATGGCTGCGGCGATCGCTTTGTCCCCCCTCGCCATCTTTTCGGGACTCATCGGGCCTCGCTCCGCAGCCGCTGGATGTGGGGAAAAAGGATACAGGACGGGTGAAATGGAAAGCGATTCATGCCTCAAACCACCGGTTCGGTCGGCTCGTCAGCCGCTATGGCGATGAGCAGCAAAATCTCCTCGGCCACCGGGTGGGGAAAGCCGGTGCGCGTGCCGTCACGGTGGTCATCGAGCAACCGGCGCAGGTAAACGACTGCCTCGGCGGTTCCCCAGCAGGCACAGAGGTTGGCGACGATATGCGGGTAATCGATCAGTGATCGCCCTTCCCTGGATTCCCAGGACGAGGCATCGACGTTGAAGCTCAGGCGTAACTGCTGCGCCCAGTACCCGAAATCCTCGCGCTTGCCTCTGGCGCGGTCGACGTCGAGCAGGCGGAACCAGTAATGCAGCGACTGGCGCGGACTGGTAGCAATGTGCTCGGCCAGTGCCTGAGCTGCACTATCGACCAGCCCGGGCGACATCATGATATCGACCAGTTGCAGGGCTTCATCCATGCTCACCGGTACCTCGGCAGCACCCTCCGCAGCATGGGCCTTCGTCGCCGGCTGCGGTGTCGGTTGATCTGCTGGCGTCGGCAGCTCGAATTCCGAATCGGGCAGCAAAGTCTCGCTCGCGCGTTCCCGGGTCGAATCAGGGACGGTGACGATCGCTGTCTCGGGCAGCAGTAATTCAGGCTCCACGGCGGCGCCAGCAAGGCTCGTACTGCGCTCTGCGGCCGGGGAAGGGAGAAGCGACGACCCAGCGGATGCGGCGACGTCGATGCAGGTTGCCGTGTCGGTCGGGACGTCGGATGAGATCACCGCTGCCTCTGGCGCAGCTCCTGGTCCGCCGGCTGGCTCCGGCAGGACAAAATCCATGACCTGCGGCGCATCAAGATGCGCCTTCTCAGCACTGCGCTCTCCGTCGAACGACGCATGGCCGATTGGGGCGACCGCGGTCGATGACACATCCACGTTACCAGCCAAAGCGGCATTCCCCGCCTCAGGCAGGGAAACACGAGCCGACACCGCACTTTCCCCGGCCTTCGTGCCGACCTCGCCATGCGCCAGTGACGGACTTGCCGCCCCCCGCGACGCGCTGGGAGAGCGGGCTGCCATCGCTGCCGTAAAATCAAGGACCGGCTTGACAATGGCGGAGGGTTGAGCGGTAGACGATGCGGCACGCGCTGGCGCGACGGGCGAAGGGAACGCCGTTGCAGCCTCGAGCGATGGTGTATCGGCCGTCCGTTGCCAGATCGCCTCCGCTGCGGAAACGCCCTGTGCGCTCGCCTTGCCCGATGCTGACGCAGGCGCGCCGCCCGAACCGCTGCCGTCGGTGGCTTGATCCGGCGTCTCTTCACCCCCAGCGGACCGCCAGCGCAGACGCGCCAGCGCACTTTGGTTTTCACTGGCCTTTCTGGGCTGCATCGACAGCTGCTGCATTTGTTGCCACTGCGCTTCGCGCGCCTGCGCCCGCTGCTCGCCTTCGGCCAGCAGATGGGCTAGTTCGGCCAGCGCGCGTTCCAGTTCGCCGATACGGCCCACCATTTCCGCCTGCTGGGCCGACTGCCGATCCAGCATTTCGCCCAGTTGTCCGACCAGTTCGCGCGCCCGAGCGGCATCGACGCCCGTCAAGGTATCGCCCCGCCGAGTACGAGACGATCGCTCTCGCCCGCCGGCCTGCCACTCGGCGCAGCGGCCTTGGTGCGCGCCGGCGGCTCGGGAGTGGTCGGCCGGCCTGGTGTGCGCGGCGCAGCGGGCTGAGCCACCGCTGCGGGCACGCTCACCGTCGCCGGCGCGGCCTCGACCGGTTTTTCGGTCGGTCCGGCCTGATGGTCGCCCGGACGACGTGGCGGTACTTTCGAGGGAATGAGCAACTTCGTCCCAGCCGCCAACACGCCATCGGTGGGCAAGCCGGGATTGGCCTCGCGCACCCAGCGCCTGTGGCGCTACCGGCAACAGCGAGTAGTCGCGCTGCAGGTTATAGCCGCAACCGACCGCAAGGCGAAACTCGATGATCGGCTGATGCCCCGGCGTCGCCGTCGTCAATACCAGACGTGGCGCACCGCCGGCGGTTTCGAAATGAAAGTGCCAATCGCGCAGCCGATGTTCGCTCGGGATGCCATCGGCCCCGCGCAAGATGGAGAAACATTCGACCGACAGCCCTTCCCCCGCATCGAGGAGCGGAATCTCGATCCGCAGCGTCTGGCCGATGACCGCCTGCCCCTGCGTCGACCCGAGACCCAGTGCATGGACGTGCACCGCCGCACCGGCGAAGAGCAGCACCGGCGCGAAGCGCAATGACATTAACGTTGGATCGAACCGCAAAAGCGACGGTTTGAGTGGCGGTCGGCAGTTCATGACGGTGTGCATTGTATATCGGGCGTGACGCTGTAATAGGCACGATCCCTGCCTTTTACCCGAAAAACCGTCATCGCCGCTCAGAACTGCAAAGCCCCCGTCAGCGACTTCACTTCCGCCTGAGATTCGGCAAGGATCTCGCTCAGCGCTTCTTCGTCGAGCATGACATCGAGACTCGCTTCATGCTTGACGTCGGCCTCACCGGCCAGTTCGTAGAGCGGCGAGACGATCGGCGAAATTTCCTCGGCCAGCAGCAGCGTATCGCCGAGTGTGGCGGGCGGCATGGCCAGATAACCTTCCCACAGATCCTCGACCGCCTTCATCACCGACTCGGGCACACCGAGTATTGTGAGCACCGCCCGCCCGACTTCGGCTTCACCCTCATCCACCCAGCCAGTGAATTCCCCGTCGAGCAACCCTGGGAAACGGTGGGCCTGTGAAAGCAAATAAAAGCCACCGACTTCATGTACGATGCCGGCAAACATCGCCGCTTCGGCATCCTGATGCGTGACGCGGCGGGCAATGACATGTGCCAGTGCAGCCACCTGGGCGGTATGCGCCCAGAGCTTGCCGGCCAGTGCGCGTTCCTGCGGTGTCGAATTCTTGCCGCCGGCCAACTGGCGCACCACCAGCGCCGTGGCCAGCGAACGGATGGTGGCAAAACCGAGGCGCATGACCGCCTGACGCACGTCGTTGATCTCACGACCGGAGCGGTTGTAGACGGGCGAATTGGCAATCGCGACCACCCGTGCCGCCAGAACCGGCTCCGCCTGCACCAGTTTCGCCGCCGTATCGAGCGGACAATCGGGATCGTCGAGCGCACGGCGCACGCGCAACGCCACCTCGGCATGAGTCGGAAAAGCCTTCTCCCCGCTCGCCGCTTCGGCGGCAATCTGACTGAACAACTGTCTGCGCTCCATGCTCACCCTCTTCCACTGCCCGAAATCACACCGCGAATGTTAACCGGTCAGCGCCATTTGTTCATCCACTGCAGGGGATTGCGCGAATGTGCCCCCCGTCGCGACCGTTCGCCGCCAGGTTTGCTGCCTGTCCGATCCGATCGCAGCCACTGGGCCGCAAACTGCGTGACTTCGCCACTTTTCGGTGCAAAAATCTCCGGTTCCGTGCGCGCGCAAGCCGCGCCTGCACATTGCAGGGAAGGAGACATCGTGAGCATAAAATCGGATCGCTGGATACGCCGCATGGCCCTCGAACACGGCATGATCGATCCCTTTTCGCCGGAACTGGTACGCGAGGTCGACGGGCGCAGGATCGTCTCCTATGGCACGTCGAGCTACGGTTACGATATTCGCTGCGCGCGCGAATTTCGCGTGTTCACGAACATCAATCACACCGTCGTCGACCCGAAGAACTTCGATCCACAGTCTTTCGTCGAAATCGAGGCCGATCACTGCATCATCCCGCCCAATTCGTTCGCACTGGCGCGCACGGTAGAGTATTTCCGCATTCCGCGCAACGTGCTCACCGTCTGTCTCGGCAAGAGTACCTATGCGCGCTGCGGCATCATCGTCAATGTCACGCCTTTCGAGCCGGAATGGGAAGGTTATGTGACGCTCGAGTTCTCCAACACGACACCGTTGCCGGCAAAGATCTATGCCGGCGAGGGCTGTGCCCAGGTCATCTTCTTCGAATCGGACGAGGTCTGCGAAACCTCGTACAAGGATCGCGGCGGCAAGTATCAAGGCCAGCGGGGCGTCACGCTGCCGAAGATATGAACCTACCCCGAAGAACTCGGGAAACGCTGAAGAAAGCCGCGAGCGGGAGGAAGCAGAAGGCGCATGCAGCGCAGCGACCGCAACCGATCAATAAGATCGGCGAGGGAGCGAACATTCGTTCCCGGCGCAGCCAGACTCCTCATATGCCCGAAAGGCAGAAAAACTTGGCGCGGCTCTTTTCTTGGGAGCCGTTTCTCCTTCTTACGCTTGCGGATTACCGCTGGACTTCAATCATGCGCTTTCACTTTCCGATCATCATCATCGACGAGGACTTCCGTTCGGAGAATGCTTCCGGTCTCGGTATCCGCGCGCTCGCCCAGGCCATCGAAAAAGAGGGCATGGATGTGCTCGGCGTGACGAGCTATGGCGATTTGACCTCGTTCGCCCAGCAACAAAGCCGCGCCTCGGCCTTCATCCTGTCGGTGGACGACGAAGAGCTGGCCAATGAGGCCGAAGAGACGATCGCCGAACTGCGCGCCTTCGTCTCCGAAATCCGCTGCCGCAACGCCGAGATCCCGATCTTCTTGCACGGTGAGACGCGCACCAGTCGTCACATCCCGAACGATGTGCTGCGCGAACTGCACGGCTTCATCCACATGTACGAGGACACGCCGGAGTTCATCGCCCGCCATGTCGTGCGTGAGGCGCGCGCCTATCTCGATTCGCTGCCGCCCCCCTTCTTCCGCGCCCTGACGCATTACGCCGCCGACGGTTCCTACTCCTGGCATTGCCCCGGCCACTCGGGCGGCGTCGCGTTTCTCAAATCGCCGGTCGGCCAGATGTTTCACCAGTTCTTCGGCGAAAACATGCTGCGCGCCGACGTCTGCAATGCGGTGGAAGAGCTTGGCCAACTGCTCGACCACACCGGGCCGGTGGCGGCCTCGGAGCGCAATGCGGCGCGCATCTTCAACTGCGATCACCTGTTCTTCGTCACCAACGGCACCTCGACCTCGAACAAGATCGTCTGGCACTCGACCGTCGCGCCGGGGGACGTCGTTGTCGTCGACCGCAACTGCCACAAATCCATCCTTCACTCGATCATCATGACCGGAGCCATTCCGGTCTTCCTCATGCCGACACGCAACAACTACGGCATCATCGGCCCGATCCCGAAGGAAGAGTTTCGCTGGGAGAACATCCGCCGCAAGATCGAGGCCAACCCTTTCATCGCCGACAAGAACGCCCAGCCACGCGTGCTGACCATCACCCAAAGCACGTATGATGGGATTCTTTACAACGTCGAGGACATCAAGGCCGAGCTCGATGGCTATATCGATACGCTGCACTTCGACGAGGCCTGGCTGCCGCATGCCGCCTTCCACGATTTTTACGGCGACTACCACGCCATCGGCGCCGACCGGCCGCGCTGCCGCAAGTCGATGATCTTCGCCACGCAATCGACGCACAAACTGCTCGCCGGCCTGTCGCAGGCTTCACAGATCCTCGTCCAGGATGCCGAAGAGCACAAGCTGGACCGTGATGTATTCAACGAAGCCTACCTGATGCATACCTCGACCTCACCGCAATACGCGATCATCGCCTCCTGCGACGTCGCGGCAGCGATGATGGAGGAACCGGGCGGCACGGCGCTGGTCGAGGAATCGATCGCCGAGGCACTCAATTTCCGCCGCGCGATGCGCAAGGTCGATGAGGAATGGGGCGCGGACTGGTGGTTCAAGGTCTGGGGGCCGGACGATCTGTCGGAAGAAGGCATCGAGGAGCGCGATGCCTGGATGCTGAAGACCGGCGACCGCTGGCATGGCTTTGGCAATCTCGCCGAAGGCTTCAACCTGCTCGATCCGATCAAGGCCACGGTCATCACGCCGGGGCTGGATGTCGATGGCGAATTCGCCGACGACATCGGCATTCCGGCGGCCATCGTCACCAAATATCTTGCCGAGCACGGCGTCATCGTCGAGAAGTGCGGTCTGTACAGCTTCTTTATTATGTTTACCATCGGCATCACCAAGGGCCGCTGGAACACACTGGTCACCGCGCTGCAGCAGTTCAAGGATGATTACGACAAGAATCAGCCGCTGTGGAAAGTGCTGCCCGAGTTTGTCGCCAAGCATGCGCGCTACGAGCGCGTCGGCCTGCACGATCTTTGCACGCAGATTCATGACGTCTATAAAACAAACGACATCGCGCGGCTGACCACTGAGATGTATTTGTCGGACATGGTGCCGGCGATGCGGCCGGCGGATGCGTTTGCCAGAATGGCGCACCGGCAGATCGAGCGCGTGCCGCTGGACAAGCTCGAAGGCCGCGTCACCGCCGTGCTGCTGACGCCCTATCCGCCGGGCATTCCGCTGCTCATCCCGGGCGAGCGTTTCAACGCCACCATCGTGCGCTATCTCGCCTTCGCGCGCGATTTCAATGCCCGTTTTCCCGGTTTCGAGACCGACATTCACGGCCTCGTCAAGGAAAATGGCAACGGTTACTACGTCGACTGCGTCGTCGGTGAATGAACGCCCGCCCCGGCGCATGACCGTGGAAGGTGCGATGATCAGGCAACTCGACCTGTTCGCCGATGGGCGCGATGTCATGCTGGCCAACGAGGCGGTGGCGGCGCTGCTGGCCGGCGATGCCGGTGCGGCCCAGGCCGCGCTGACGGCGCTGGCCGTCGAATTCCCGCAGGACGCGCGTCTGGCGAGGATGCGCCGCCTGCTCGACTGGCTGGCGCGACCGCTCACTGCCGTCGATGAGGCAACCCTCGCTTGCTGGCGCGACGAACTGCTGCCGCTGGCGCACAGGCTGCTGGGCGGGAAGGCGGCGGAGTTCGCACGGGCGCAGTGGCGCCGTCTCGGCGCCATGCTGATCGGGCTGACTTTCGATGCCGGTTGCGAGACGCTACATGCCGCGCCCTGCCTGCTCGCCGCCGGTGACTGGCGCGCGGCCCGCCTGAGCGTCGAGGCCATCGACGACTGGCGTCGCCGACCAGCGCCGCTTGGCTGGCATATCGAAGCGCTGTGTGGCGAGCGGTGCGAGGAAGCGATCTGGCCCGCCTTTGCCGAGCTATGCTGGATGGCGCCCAGGCGTGCTGCTGCGCTGCTCGGACGCCTGCAGGCGCCGGCGCTGCACCGACTCGTGACCGCTTTCCGGCGCACGTGGTCGGACGAGCAGTCGGCAGACGATACGCTGGCCTGGTTGCCGGCCTGGCTGCTGATCGAAGCGCCAGCGCTGGCCGATCTGCTGCGCCAGGCTCAGCGTGGCGCCGATTCGCTTGCCGAGCGCGGCTTCTGGCAGGTGCTCGGCCTGATGCTGCTCGAGCGTCAAGGACGCCATGACGAACTGATCGCCGGCCGCATACGACTCAAGGCGCTCGATGCGCAGCTGTTCGCGCTCTACATGGCGCGGCGCTGAGCGCTCATTCGACCTCGTCGCGATCGACGATGGCGCGCTCGCGCAGATTGTGCGCCAGCAGCTCGCGGCCATCGCCTTTGAAGCGGTCGAACTTCAGGCCGATGCGGAAACGGCCATGATCGGAAGAATGCACGGTATAAATCATGTGGGCGCGGATCTCGACCACCTTCTTGCGCTGGCCGGCAAAGAGCGGTGGCACGGCGAGCAACACCGTCACGCTTTCTTCGGTAAAGATGTTGTGATCGGTGAGCAGCGACATGCCGGCAAGCGAAATCTCATGCGTGACGCCGTGATAGGTCGGTCGCTCTTCGGTTTCGTCGAAGACGATCGCCACCTGCCAGTGCATCGGAAAACGCCGATGTTGCCGCTGATCGTCGATAGACTTCTTTTTGCTCAGGTCGCCCGAAAAGCCGGTCATTATAGCTTTCGATAAAAAAGGAACGTCGCGAAGCCAAAATCGTCCCGTGATGCATGGTCTTTCGCCGAGGCCGATCCGCCGTCGGGCTCCAAGGTCAAAGCAGGCCGAGTTCGGCCATTGAAAGCGGCGGCGCGTTGCCGGCGACGATGAAGTGATCGAGTACCCGGACATCGATGTGCTGCAACGCCTCGCGCAGCGAGTGGGTCAGTAACCGGTCGGCGCTGGAAGGTTCGGCAACGCCAGAAGGATGATTATGCGCCAGGATCACCGCGGCCGCATTCAGCTCCAGCGCCCGGCGCACGATTTCGCGCGGGTAAACGCTGGTCTGGGTCAGCGAACCGCGAAACAGTTCTTCCCAGTGCAGCAGACGGTTGCGGGTATCCAGCCACAGCACGGCAAAGACTTCGTGCTTCAGGCCACCGAACTGCAGCCGCAGCCAATCGCGCACCGCCTGCGGTGAAGAAAGCAGATCCAGCTCCTCGACTTTTTCGCTCAACGCCCGCTTCGCCAGTTCGAAACAGGCCAGCAATTGCGCCGCCTTGGCAGTGCCGAGCCCCTTGATGCGCGTCAGATCGGCAAGCGAGGCGCCGGCGAGGCGGTGCAGGCGGTGATCGAAACGCGCCAGAACGTCGCGCGCCAGTTCGACGGCGTTCTTGCCCTCGACACCGACACGCAGAAAGATGGCGAGCAACTCGGCATCGGAGAGCGTAGCCGCGCCCTGACGCAACAGGCGCTCGCGCGGACGCTCCTCGACGGGCCATTCGGTGATCGACATCGCTCTGGTGGGCGGGAAGCCGGAAGCGGGCAGGATAGAATGGTGTTCGTTGCAGCCATTCTACTGGTCATGAGCGATTTTTCACTGAACGCGGATCATGCGGCCGATGCATCGGGCCCCGCCTCGATGCTCGCTGGGCGACGGCTCGTGCTCGGCGTCACCGGCGGCATTGCCGCGTACAAAGCCGCCGAGCTGACCCGCCTGCTCATCCAGGACGGGGCGACGCTCGAGGTCGTGCTCACCGATGCGGCGACGCGCTTCGTCGGCGAAGCAACCTTCCAGGCGCTCAGCGGCCGGCCGGTATGGCTCGACCTCTGGGACGGACGCGGCCGCGGCATGGCGCACATCGATCTGACGCGGCAGGCCGATGCGGTGCTGGTCGTGCCGGCGACGGCGGATTTCCTCGCCCGCCTGGCGCAGGGCCGGGCCGACGACCTACTCGCCGCACTGTGCCTGGCGCGGCCCGCTACCTGTCCGCTCATCGTCGCCCCAGCGATGAATCGCGAGATGTGGGCCCAGCCGGCGACGCAGCGCAATGTGGCGCAATTGCTCGCCGATGGCGTGACCTTCATCGGGCCGGATCGCGGCGCGCAAGCCTGTGGCGAGGAGGGCGAAGGACGCATGAGCGAGCCGGCGGCCATCGCCGAAGCGCTGAGCGACTACTTCGTGCCCAAACGGCTCGCCGGACGGCGGGTGCTGCTCACTGCCGGGCCGACCTTCGAGGCCCTCGATCCGGTGCGCGGTCTGACCAACCCCAGTTCCGGCCGTATGGGTCATGCGCTGGCGCGCGCGTGCCGTGCTGCCGGTGCCGAGGTCTGTCTGATCAGAGGGCCGGTCGATCTGCCGCCGCCAGCCGGCGTCGAAGTCCGGTCGGTGATCAGCGCGCTGCAGATGCGGGCGGCGGTTTTCGATGCCCTGCCCGGCTGCGATGTATTCATCGCCGTCGCCGCCGTCGCCGATTGGCGGCCGAAAGAGATTGCGCCGGAGAAACTGAAGAAAGGCGCGCCAGCGATAAGCATCGAGCTGGTCGCCAATCCCGACATCCTCGCCGAGGTCGCGGTGCGGCCCGATGCGCCGTTCTGCGTCGGCTTTGCCGCCGAGAGCGAACGTCTGACCGAACATGCCGAAGCCAAGCGCCGGGCAAAGAAACTGCCACTCATCGTCGGCAATCTGGTCGGCGATGCGCTCGGCAAGCCGACCAACCGTGTCGTGCTGTTCGACGACAACGGCGCCCATCCGCTGCCGGAGGCTGACAAACTCACCGTGGCGCACGCCATCGTCGCTCATCTGGCCCGCCTGCTGGAGAAGACCCCATGCACCGCATCGATGTGAAGTTGCTCGATCCGCGCCTGATCGATTGTCCGCCAAGTTATGCCACGCCGGGCGCCGCCGGGCTCGACCTGCGCGCCTGCCTTGAGGCACCGGTGCGCCTGCACCCGGGTGAAACCAAGCTGGTGCCCACCGGCATGGCCATCCATCTCGACGATCCGGGTCTGGCGGCCATCGTCCTGCCACGGTCGGGGCTGGGACACAAGCACGGCATCGTGCTAGGTAATCTGGTCGGTCTGATCGACTCGGACTACCAGGGCGAGATCTATGTCTCGGTGTGGAACCGTGGCCGGGAAGTCTTCCTCATCGATCCGCTCGACCGCATCGCCCAACTCGTCGTCATCCCCGTGGTGCAGGTGGCGTTCAATGTCGTCGGCGAATTCGGTCACAGCGAGCGCGGTAGCGACGGTTTTGGCAGCACCGGACACCGCTGAACGGGGAGGGAAAGGCGATGAACAAGCCCACCGCAACGAAGGAGCTCTGGCTGGCGCTGGCGCTGGCTGCGGCGGTTCCGGCGTTGGCCGACGAGAAGCATGCCCGCGAGCTGATCGAGGAGCGCTGCGCATTGTGTCACGGCTTGGAAGGCGATACCGCTTCACCGACCTATCCGCGCCTCGCCGGCCAGCATCCGAAGTACATCGCCAAGCAACTGCTGGACTTTCGTGCCGGCCGGCGCTACGGCGAGACGATGATCGAGATAAGCAAGGACCTGAAGGACGACGAGATCGAGATCATGTCGCGCTTCTTCGCGGCCCGTCCCGCCGGTCACCGCGTGCCGGCGGACGCGGATCTGGCCGCCGTCGGTCGTTACATCTATCTCAAGGGTAATCCGTATTCGGGCGTCGCTGCCTGCAGCAGCTGCCACGGCGAACACGGGCATGGCAACGAGAAGATGCCGCGTCTGGCCGGCCAGCACCCACATTATCTCGAAACCCAGTTGCGCGAATTCGCCCGCCGCGAACGCACCAACGACAACGCCGTCATGCAAACCATCGCCGCCAAACTCACCGAGCTGGAGCGCAAGGCGGTAGCCAGCTATCTCGGCGGACTGCGCTGACCGTCGATCGGCACACCGCGGTGGCGCGGCAGGCTGCGCTTCGCGGCGGCAGTAAGACGCCGTGCCAACCGGGCTGACTCTCGGCCGAACGTGGCAATCGGCTCAGATCTGGGGAAACGCTGAAGCGCGCCGCATGCGGTCCTCCCCGGCGTTTCCCTATAATCATGGCTTTTTTCGGCGCCATGACCTCGTCCGCGAACAATCTGCAACAGGAAATCGCCCGTCGTCGCACCTTTGCCATCATTTCGCATCCCGATGCCGGCAAGACGACGCTCACCGAAAAATTGCTGTGGTTCGGTGGCGCGATCCAGGTGGCCGGCGAGGTACGGGCGCGCAAGGCTTCGCGCCATGCCATTTCGGACTGGATGGAGCTGGAAAAGCAGCGTGGTATCTCGGTTACCACTTCGGTGATGCAATTCCCCTACCGCGAGGCGATCGTCAATCTGCTCGACACGCCCGGCCACGAAGATTTCTCCGAGGATACCTACCGTACATTGACCGCTGTCGATTCCGCGGTGATGGTCATCGATTCGGTCAATGGCGTCGAAGCGCAGACGATCAAGCTGCTCGAAGTGTGCCGCATGCGCGCCACCCCCATCCTGACGTTCATCAACAAGCTCGACCGCGAAGGTCGCGCACCGATCGACCTGCTCGACGAAATCGAGGCGGTGCTGAAAATTCAGTGCGCGCCGATCACTTGGCCGATCGGCATGGGCAAGGCGTTTCGCGGTGTTTATCACCTTTACGACGATACGATCGCCTTTTTCGATCCTCAGGCGGAAAAAGGCACGGCCCGCATCATCGCCGGTCTCGACAATCCGGAACTGGATGCGCTGATCGGTGCCCAGGCCGCCGAACTGCGCCACGAGGTCGAACTGGTGCGCGGCGCCTCGCACACCTTCGCCAAGCAGGCCTATCTCGCCGGGCAGCAGACACCGGTGTTTTTCGGTTCGGCGATCAACAACTTCGGCGTGCAGAGCCTGCTCGATGCCATCGTCGATCTATCACCGCCGCCGTTGCATCGCGCCGCGGTGGCAGGAGCGCTGGCCCGTCATGTCGAGCCGATCGAGCCGAAGTTTTCCGGCTTCGTATTCAAGATACAGGCCAACATGGATCCGAAGCACCGCGACCGCATCGCCTTCCTGCGCGTCTGCTCGGGCCGCTTCGAGCGCGGCATCAAGCTCAGGCAGGTAGCCACCGGCAAAACCGTGGCCATCAACAACGCCATCACCTTCATGGCGCGCGACCGTTCCAGCACCGACGAAGCCTACCCCGGCGACATCATCGGCATTCCCAATCACGGCACCATCGTCCTCGGCGAAACCTTCACCGAGGGCGAGACGCTCAAGTTCACCGGCATCCCCTGCTTCGCCCCCGAACACTTCCGCCGAGCGCAGATTTGCAATCCACTGAAAATGAAGCAGTTGCAAAAAGGGTTACAGCAGTTGGCCGAAGAAGGCGCGACGCAGCTCTTCAAGCCATTGGCGATGAACGAACTGATCCTTGGTGCCGTCGGCCTGTTGCAGTTCGACGTCGTCGCTCACCGGCTGGAGAACGAATACGGCGTCGAGCTGGTGTTCGAAAACTGTTCCTGGGCGACGGCGCGCTGGTTGCGCGGGCCGGAAGCCGAGCTGAAAGCGCTGATCGACAAGGCTCACGCCAATGTCGCCATCGATGGCGCCGGCGACTACGTCTATTTGGCGCCCAATCGCGTCAATCTGCAGATGGCCCAGGAGCGTTTCCCGCAGATCCAGTTCCTCGAAACGCGCGAGATTCACTGATCAGCGACGATGTCGGAAGGACCGATGCGCATTGGGCGCGAACACCATGGCGCCGCGGACACCCTTCAGGCCAAAGTCAGCACCGTTGCCACGATCGATGATTCCGGCTGGCGGCTCTGCATCCACATCAGGCTATCTTATGACGTCAATTTGTGATTGAATAGTAGTCGGGAAAGGATTCGAAAAGGAAACGAGATGGCCGACCGCAGGCTACAGGTTTTTTACGCCGTCGCAAAACAGCTTTCATTCACCAAAGCCGCCGAGGTACTGTTCATGACCCAGCCGGCGGTAACTTTCCAGATCAAACAGCTGGAAGAGCATTTCAACACTCGGCTGTTCGATCGCGGCCATGGTCGTATATCGCTCACGCCGGCTGGCGAGGTCGTGCTGCAGTATGCCGAAAAGATTCTCGGCCTGTCTTCTGAGATGGATATCCGGCTGGCCGAGATGACCGGCGAAATCGGTGGCTCGCTGATCGTCGGCGGTTCGACCACCATCGCCGAATTCATGCTGCCGCGCATTCTCGGCGAGTTCAAGGTTGCTTACCCGAATGTCAAGCCACGCCTACTCGTCGCCAACTCGGAAACCATCGAGACACGCGTCGCCGAGCACACCATCGACATTGGCTTCATCGAGTCCCCCTCGCATCAGCCGAATCTGGAAACCGAGGTTTGCTGTGAGGATGAATTGATGGTCATCTGCAGCCCGAAATTTCCGCTGGCGCGCTACAAGGAAATCTCGCCGCAGCATCTGACCGAGTATCCCTACATCTCGCGTGAGCCCGGTTCCGGTACGCGCGAGTTTACCGACGACTATCTGCGCAAAGCCGGCATCACCCTCGATCAGATGAAGTTGGTCACTGAGCTGGGCTCGCCGGTGGCCTTGAATGGCATGGTCGAAACGGGGCTGGGCTTCGCCATCGCTTCGCGCGCGTCGGTCGCCAAGGCACAGCGGCTCGGCGATCTGGTCGCCATCCCGCTTAAGCCGCGCCTGCTGCGTGCGCTGTCGATGGTCTATCCGAAAGAAAAATTCCGCTCGCGCTTGGTGACCACCTTCGTCGAGTTCGCCGGTGAGCGGCTACGGCGCAACAGTTGCGTCGGCTCGAAGCCGGCTTCGTCCTCCGACTGAACGCCGACCGCCCTCCCCTGCCCGGTCCCAGGCAATTTGCCGCCCCCGTCCCGTCCGCATGCCCCGTCCCGTTTCCGCCCGCATCGATCTGGGTGCCTTGCGCGCCAACTTTGCCATCGCCCGCCGTTATGCCGGAAAAGCGCGCATCTGGGCGGTGATCAAGGCCGACGCCTACGGGCACGGCCTTCTGCGCGTCGCGCGCGCTCTCAACGGGTTGACCGACGGCTTTGCCATCGTCGAACCGGAAGCGGCGCAAGCGCTGCGCGCTGCCGGGCTGACGCAACCCATCCTGATGATGGAGGGGTTTTACTCGCCGGACGAGGTGGCGCTTTATGCCGAGCTGCGCCTGACGCCGGTCATTCACCGCCTCGAACAGGCGCACTGGCTGATCGAAGCCGCGCTGCCGGTGCGCCTGCCGGTTTATCTGAAGGTCGAAACCGGCATGCACCGGCTCGGACTTTCGGCGACAGAACTTTCCACGGCCATCGCACTGCTCGGTGAGCGGCGGGCAGTGGCGGGCATCACATTGATGACCCATTTCGCCGATGCCGATGGTCCGGGCGGCATCGCCGGGCAGATGGCACGGCTGATCGCGCTGCCGGAAGCAGCCTGCCATCCGCTCAGCATGGCGAACTCGGCGGCATTGCTGCGCTACCATGAGTCGGTCGCCGACTGGGTGCGGCCTGGCATCATGCTCTATGGCGGCTCGCCGTTCAGCGATGTGCCGGCGGCACATTTTGGCCTGCGGCCGGTGATGAGCCTGCACAGCGAACTGATCGCGGTGCACGACATCCAGCCCGGCGATGCGCTCGGCTATGGCGGTACCTTCGTCGCCGAGCGTGCGATGCGCATCGGCATCGTCGCCTGCGGCTATGCCGATGGCTATCCGCGCCACGCGCCGACCGGCACGCCGGTGCTGGTCGCCAATCGCCGCACGCGCACGCTCGGCCGCGTGTCGATGGACAAACTCTGCGTCGATCTGAGCGGGATCGAAGCCGGTGTCGGCGCGCCGGTGGTACTGTGGGGCGAAGGGCGTGGCGTCAGTCTGCCGGCCGATGAAGTCGCCGCCGCCGCAGGCACAATCAGCTATGAGCTCTTCTGCGCGCTGGCGCGGCGTGTGCCGGTGAGCGAAGCGAACTGAGCGTGGCGGGCAAAGCGAAAAACGTCTTCGTCTGCCAGCAATGCGGCGCGCAGGCACCGAAATGGCAAGGCCAGTGTCCCGGTTGCGGCCAGTGGAACACGCTCGTCGAGGCCATTGCCGAGCACAGTGGCGACGAGCGCCACGCTGCCCTGGCCGGCAGCAGCGGCCGAATGTGCGATCTGGGCGAGGTCGCACCGCGCGAGGAAGCGCGCCTCGCCAGCGGGCTGGAGGAATTCGACCGCGTGCTCGGCGGTGGACTGGTGCGCGGCGGCGTCGTGCTGCTCGGCGGCGATCCAGGCATCGGCAAATCGACGCTGCTGTTGCAATCGCTGGCCCGGCTGGCCGAACGCGGCATCGCGGTGCTCTATGTCACCGGCGAAGAGTCGGCCGAGCAAGTGGCGCAGCGCGCCCACCGCCTGCAATTGCCGCTCGCCGGTCTGAAATTGCTGCCGGAAATCAAGCTCGAACGTATCCTGACCACGCTCGCCGCGGCGAAGCCGGAAGTAGCGGTCATCGACTCGATCCAGACCTTGTGGTCCGAAACGCTGCAGTCGGCGCCCGGCTCGGTTTCACAGGTGCGCGAATGTGCCGCCCAGCTGACACGCACCGCCAAAACGAGCGGCACGACGCTGATCCTCGTCGGCCATGTCACCAAGGAAGGCGCGCTCGCCGGCCCACGCGTACTGGAGCACATCGTCGACACCGTGCTCTATTTCGAAGGCGACACCCATTCTGCTTTCCGTCTCGTGCGCGCCTGCAAGAACCGTTTCGGTGCGGTCAATGAACTCGGCGTCTTCGCGATGACCGAGAAAGGTCTCAAAGGTGTCAGCAACCCCTCGGCGCTCTTCTTGTCGCAACATGGCCAGCAGGTAGCCGGCAGTTGCGTGCTCGTCACACAGGAGGGTACGCGACCGTTGCTGGTCGAGGTCCAGGCGCTGGTCGATGCGACGCACGCGCCGAACGCCCGTCGCCTTACCGTCGGCCTCGATGCGCAGCGGCTGGCCATGCTGCTCGCCGTGCTGCATCGCCATGCCGGCATCGCCTGTTTCGACCAGGACGTCTTCGTCAACGCCGTCGGCGGCGTGCGCATCCAGGAGCCGGCCGCCGATTTGGCCGTGCTCTTGGCCATCGTCTCCAGCCTGCGTAATCAGCCGCTGCCGGCGAAGATGATCGCCTTTGGCGAAGTCGGCCTGGCCGGAGAGATCCGGCCGGCGCCACGCGGTCAGGAACGACTCAGGGAAGCGGCCAAGCTCGGCTTCACGCAGGCCCTCGTCCCACGCGCCAATGCGCCGCGCCAGGGCTTGGCCGGATTGGAGATCGTCGCACTTGAACGCATCGAACAGGCGATCGCCTGGCTGCGAGAAAGCTGAAACGTACAACACCGAAGAAAGCCGTCAAGACGGCGTAGGCTGGGAGCGCCGGCTTTTCGCCGTTTTACTGCCGTTAGGGAAACACTGAAGAAAGCCGCGAGCGGGAGGAAGCAGGAGGCGCGTATCAAGCAGCGACCGCCGTCTACCGAGTGGATAGGCGAGGGAGCGAGCACCGCGCAACGCCACCCGAGCGCCCGCGTAGCAATTTATTCAGCGTTTCCCTAGGGGGCTACGACGTTGACATTCATGCGATCGTCCTGATAAGCAAGCTCCCCGACCAGATCAAGGCTTATTTCAAGCATCCGGCCGCCAGCTACGCAGATTCATGCTGCTATCACCGAACTTGGTCAAAATAGCCATCCATCGCGCCGCTCCGGCCAAGCCGGCTTTCGGGGCGCCGTGCAATGGCTGCGGCCTATGCTGCGCGCTCGAACCCTGCCCTTTGGGCCGCCTACGCTTTTGGCGCTGGCGCGACACCTGCCCGGCGCTCGTTTGGTACGAGGAGGAGCGGCGTTACCGCTGTGGGCTCATCATCGATGCCCGGCGTTACTGGCCGCTGCCCCGATCGCTGCTTCCCTTGACCCAACGGCTTGCCCGCCGTTGGATCGCCGCCGGTCAGGGCTGTGATTGCCCGTATGAAGTCGTAAAGCCTGATTTTCACAGTGCTGAATGAACTGCGATAAGACTTGCTTGCTGACGATTTCATTGCTGGCGGTGCCTTGCGCGCACGCCGAACCACCGATGCATGTCGATGATGCCGCGACGATGGCACGCGGTGGCGTGAAGCTCGAGTGGGCCTTCAGCCGTGACCACCAGATGCGCGGCCCCGATCTGATGATCGGTGTTGCGCCTGGCGATGATCGGGAGGTGAATGCGAATCTCGCGCGGGCGCGCAGCTCGTCGCTGACGTCGAACGATGCCGGGATGAGCCTCAAGTGGGTGCCGGTGCAAACCGAGATCGGCTAGTCGTGGGGCATGACCTTCAGCCATGGGCGAACGCGCATCCACGATCCACTGCCGCCCGAGCATTACACCAGCCGCGGCACGACGCTTGGCGCTCTCTCTGGCCACCTACCGCTTCGCCGATGAGCGGATGGTGCATGTGAATCTGGGCAGCACGCGCGTGGGGGTGCTGGATGTCGATCGGCGGCGCGCTTTGTGGGGCTTGGGTTACGAGCAGTTTTTACTTCCCCACCTGAAGCTGACGGCGGAGATTTTCGGCGAGCACAGAGGCCGGCCGGACAAGGCCATCGGGTTGCGTTACACCCCCGCTGAGGGCTATAAGCTGTCGACGGCCATCGGACGTGGCAGCGAACGTAGTTTCGGTCAGATCGGTTTTGCGCTGGAATTTTGATCGCCCGACCAGCTTCGCTGCCGGGCTACAGGCGAAAGACTACCAGTCTGGGGCGTTGGCCGGATTGACCTCTGGCAGCGGTGGCTCGGGCAGCAGCACGCCAGAAACGGCGATGACGGCAGCGATGGCGATGGCCAGCGCGGCGATGAAGGCGAGCGCACCGCCGCCCTGGGCGGACTGACTTTCATCGCCCTCGGTCCAGCCGGTGATCATCGGCACGACGAGATCGTGCTTTTTGACGCGGGCGTAAAAGGCGATCGCTGCGATGTGCAACACGACGAAGACGATGAGGACGGGCTCGAGCGAACGATGCACGGAACTGAGATCGCTGACGCAATCGCTCTCCAGCAGACGGGCGAGCGGGCCGGAAAACGCGATATCGTCGTGGCTGAAAAGACCGGTCGCGGCTTGTATGACGAGCACGCCGAGCAGCGCAAGCACCGACAGCGCGCCGAGCGGATTATGGCCGACCCCCTGCCAGCGGCCAGCGAGGTAATCGCGGATCGCGGCCGGACCGCGCACGAAACTGGCGAAGCGGGCGTGCGTCGAGCCGACGAAGCCCCAGACGAGGCGAAAGACGAGCAGGCCGACGATGAACAAGCCGATGCGGCCGTGCCAGGGCATCGCATTGCCGCCAAGTTTGGCCGTGACGAAGGCGCCGGCGACGGCGGCGACGAGCAGCCAGTGGAACAGGCGGGTGGGCAGATCCCAGACGCGGATACGCATTGTTTCACTTCCGTTCAGACGACCGCGCCATCGTTGGCACGTTCGCTTTCGTCCTTCTTCTTTTCGACGAACTGCTCGCGCGAAACGCCGAGCCACATCACCAGTGGCGAAGCGACCAGCACCGAGGAGTAGATGCCGAACAGGATGCCTATGGTCAGCGCCAGCGAAAAGTAATAGAGCACTTCGCCGCCGAAGATGAGCATCGACAAGACCATGATCTGCGTCGAGCCATGCGTGATCACCGTGCGCGAAATCGTGCTGGTGATCGCATGGTCGAGCACCTGCGGTGTCGTCAGACCCCGTTTCTTCTTGAACGTTTCACGCACGCGGTCGAAGACGACCACCGATTCATTGACCGAATAGCCGAGCACAGCCAGCACGGCCGCCAACACCGAGAGCGAAAATTCCCACTGAAAGGCGGCGAAAAAGCCAAGGATGATGATTACGTCATGGAGGTTGGCGATGATCGCCGACACGGCGAAACGCCACTCGAAGCGCATGGCGAGATACAGCATGATGCCGACGATGACGACGAGCAGCGCCAATGCGCCGTTCTCGGCCAGTTCGCGGCCGACTTGCGGGCCGACGAATTCGACACGCGACAGCTGTGCCCCCGGCGCGCCGGCGGCCAGCGCCGCCATGACCCCTTCGCTGACGCGCGCCGTGTTCTGCTCGCCTTTCAGCGGCAGGCGAATGAGCATATCGCGCGGCGTGCCGAAATTCTGCACCGTGAAATCGCTGTAACCCGCCTGGCTCAGCGCCTGGCGGATCTTGTCCGGCTCGGCGGCCTGTTCATAGCGCACCTCGATGAGCGTGCCACCGGTGAACTCGACCGACAGGTTGAGCCCCCGCGTGGCGAGAAAGAAGACGGCGGCGAGAAAGGTGAGCAGCGAAATGATGTTGAACTTCAGCGCATGGCGCATGAAGGGAATGTCGTTGCGAATGCGGAAAAACTCCATGGCTCATCCCTTCAGGGCTTTCTGGTCGGCCATCTGCGGCTTCCAGACCGTGCCGATCGACAGCTTGTCCAGCTTGCGGCGGCCATGCAGTGCATTGACCAGCGCGCGCGAGACGACGACCGCAGAAAACATCGAGGTCAGGATGCCGAGGCAGTGCACGACGGCGAAGCCGCGCACCGGGCCGGAACCGAAGATGAGCAGCGCCAGACCGGCGATCAGCGTCGTGATGTTCGAATCGAGGATGGTGCCCCAAGCACGCTCATAGCCCGCGTTGATCGCTGCATGCGGCGTACTGCCATTGCGTAGCTCCTCGCGAATGCGCTCGTTGATCAGCACGTTCGCGTCGATGGCCATGCCGAGGGTCAGCGCGATGGCGGCGATGCCGGGCAAGGTCAGCGTCGCCTGCAGCAGCGAAAGCAAGGCGATGAGCAGCATCAGGTTGGCGATCAGCGCGACGACCGAGATGACGCCGAACAGCGCGTAATAGACGGCGATGAACAGCGCCAGCGCAACGAACCCCCACAGCGTCGAGTTGAAGCCCTTGGCGATGTTCTCGGCACCGAGGCTCGGACCGACGGTGCGCTCTTCGATGATCTCCATCGGCGCCGCCAGCGAACCGGCACGCAACAGCAGCGCGACATCGTGCGCTTCGGTCGTGGTCATGCGGCCTGAGATCTGGACCCGACCGCCGCCGATTTCGGTGCGAATCACCGGCGCGGTGACCACTTCACCCTTGCCCTTTTCGATGAGCAGGATGGCCATGCGCTTGCCGACGTTTTCGCGCGTAACCTCCTTGAAGATGCGGGCGCCAGCCGCGTCGAGGGTGAGATGAACGGCCGGTTCATTGGTCTGGCCATCGAAACCGGGCTGAGCGTCGGTCAGGCGTTCGCCGGTGAGCACGACCTGCCGTTTGAGGAACAGACCGTGACCGCCGCGCTCGACGTAATAATCGAGACCCGGCGGCACCTGGCCTTGCGCCGCCTGGGCGAGCAGGCTCGCGTTGCTGCTTGCCTCTTCGTCGACCATACGCACTTCGAGCGTCGCCGTGCGGCCGAGGATGTCTTTCGCCTTTGCGGTGTCCTGCACGCCGGGCAACTGCACGACGATGCGGTCGGCCCCCTGCTGCTGGATCACCGGCTCGGCGACGCCGAGCTCGTTGATGCGGTTGTGCAGCGTGGTCATGTTCTGCTTGATCGCATACTCCTGGATGCGCTTCTCAGCCGCGGGCTTCAGACGGGCGACGAGGCGGAATGGCCCTTCGGCATCGCTGCCGGCTGACTCGGCAAAATCCAGGTCCGGCTGGTTTTCGCCGAGCAGCACGCGCGCCTTCTCGCGCACATCGGCATCGCGAAAGCGGATGACGAGGCTCATGCCCTCGCGCGCGATACCGGCGTGGCGGATGCTCTTGTCGCGCAGCAGCGTGCGCAGATCGGCGCTCAGCGCATCGAGACGCTTGGTCAGCGCACCCTGCATGTCGACCTGCAGCAGGAAATGCACGCCGCCACGCAGATCGAGACCGAGATACATCGGCAGCGCACCGATGCTGCTCATCCAGGCCGGCGAGGCCGACAGCAAATTGAGCGCGACGCTATAAGTCGGATCGCTCGCCTCCGGATTGAGCCTCCGCTCGATGACCTCGCGTGCCTTGAGCTGGGTTTCGGTATCGGCAAAGCGCACGCGCACGCTGCCATGTTCGGCGAACAGCCCGGTATGGCCGATGCCGGCAGCGGCGAGCGCCTCCTCGATCGGTTTGGCCAGCGCCGGCTCGACCTTGATGGTCGCCTTGACGCTCGATACCTGCACCGCCGGCACTTCGCCGTAGAAGTTCGGCAGCGTGTAGAGCAGGCCAAAAGCGAGCGCCACGATGACGATCAGGTTTTTCCACAATGGATATCGGTTCATGACAGCAGCGGTGATGAGCGGATGAGGTGTTGAGTGGGGAATAACGCCTCGGCCGGTAATGCGGCTATTCCATCGTTCGGGATTACCCGAGCCGACACGCGTCGTTGGCGTAGAACGACGCCTTGGCCGTGACCATCGGTGTTCCATCGACCGGGGCGCCCAGCGCCCGCTGCGCGTCGTTGGAACGGGCGCAGCGCCGTCCGTGGTCAAAGGTTCTTCAGCGTACCTTTCGGCAGCAGGGCACCGACCGCCTGTTTCTGCACGACGACTTCGATCGGGCCGTCCTTACCCTCTGCCACCTCGACCGTGATGAAATTTTCCCCCACTTTACTGATACGGCCGGCGACACCTCCCTGGGTGACGATTTCGTCGCCTTTTTGCAATTCGCTCACCATTTTCTGGTGTTCCTTGGCCTTCTTCATCTGTGGCCGGATCATCAGGAACCACAGCACGATGAACATCAGGATGAGCGGTAACAGACTCATCAAACCGCCGGAAGGATCCTGCGCCGCCGGGGCGGCCTGGGCATAGGCATTGCTGATCGACATCTTCAACTCCGAAACGGGGCCGCTAAGGCCGAGTGAAAAGGCTGTGATTATAACGTTCCAGCCTGACGATCCCGATGGAATCGCTCGCGGTAGGAAGAGAGGCTTTGGCTGGCGATGGCCGCGCGAAGTTCCGCCATCAGGCTTTGGTAATAGAACAGATTGTGCAGCGTGTTCAACTGTGCGCCGAGGATTTCGCCACAGCGGAACAGATGATGCAGATAGGCGCGGCTGAAATGGCGGCAGGCGTAACAGCCGCAATGTTCGTCCAGCGGTCGCATATCGTGACGGTAGCGCGCGTTTTTGATGCGAATATCACCGAAGCGGGTAAACAGATGGCCATTGCGGGCATTGCGCGTCGGCAGCACGCAGTCGAACATGTCGATTCCCTGACTGACGGCGAAGACGATGTCCTCGGGCGTGCCGACGCCCATCAGATAGCGCGGCCGCTCGGTCGGCAGGCGCGGCGCGGTGTAGGCAAGGATGCGCGCGAACTCCTCCTTCGGTTCGCCGACCGAAAGGCCGCCGATCGCATAGCCATCGAAGCCAGTCTCGATGAGACCCAGCAGCGATTCGTCGCGCAACGCCTCGTACATGCCGCCCTGGACGATGCCGAACAGCGCATTGCCATTGTTCAGGCGATCGTGCTCGGCGCGCGAGCGGCGCGCCCAGCGCAGCGACAAGCGCATCGATTCGCCCGCTTTGCGTTCATCGGCCGGATAAAGCGTACACTCGTCAAAAACCATGACTATGTCACTATCGAGCGCATGCTGGATGCGCATGGCCTCTTCCGGTGTCAAGAACAGTCGTGCACCATCGATCGGTGAAGCGAACCGGACGCCCTCCTCGCTGATTTTGCGCAAGGCGCCTAGGCTAAAGACCTGGAAGCCGCCTGAATCGGTGAGGATGGGCTTCTCCCAACCGATGAAACGATGCAGGCCGCCAAACTGGCGAACGACCTCAAGGCCAGGGCGCAGCCAGAGATGAAAGGTGTTGCCGAGCACGATCTGGGCGCCGATCTCGTGCAGGTCGCGCGGCGTGACGGCTTTCACCGAACCATAGGTGCCGACCGGCATGAATACCGGCGTTTCGACCGAACCGTGGGCCAGATGCAGACGGCCACGGCGGGCGGCGCCATCCTGCGCCAGCAGCTCAAAGATCATGGCGGTAGAGCAGCGTCGCGTCGCCGTAGCTGAAGAAACGGTAACGCTGCGCCACGGCATGGGCGTAGGCAGCTTGAATGAAAGTCAGGCCAGCGAAAGCGGCGGTGAGCATCAACAGTGTCGATTTGGGCAGATGGAAATTGGTGATCAACAGGTCAGCGACACGGAAACGGAAGCCGGGCGTGATGAATAAATCGGTCTCGCCGCTGCCGGCGCGCAGCTCACCGTCATGCAACAGCGCTGAGCTCTCCAGTGTGCGCAGCGTCGTCGTGCCGACGGCGATGACACGGCCGCCGCGCGCGCGCGTCGCGGCGATGGCATCGACCGTTTGCTGCGGCAGCGCCCAACGTTCGCTGTGCATGCGATGGGCGCGGATGTCGTCGACGCGCACTGGCTGGAAGGTACCCGCACCGACGTGCAGCGTGACGAAGGCGAGCTCGATGCCGGCCGCGCGCAGACGACCGAGCAGCGCTTCGTCGAAATGCAGGCCAGCGGTCGGCGCGGCGACCGACCCGTAATGACGGGCATAGACGGTCTGATAGCGCGTCTCGTCGTACTTCACTGCGTCGCGATCGATGTAGGGTGGCAAAGGCAGCCTGCCGTGGCGTTCGACGAGCGTCAACGCGTCATCGGGAAAATAAAGTGACCAAAACTCACCCTGACGCTCACCGACCTCGACGGCGAACGCATCTTCCAGCCACAGGCGAGTACCCGGACGCGGCGACTTCGACGCACGCAGTTGCGCCAGCGCCGAGCGCTCATCGACGATGCGCTCGATCAACACCTCGACCCGGCCACCGCTTTCTTTGCGGCCATACAACCGGGCGTGTAGCACGCGCGTGTCGTTCATGACCAGAAGGTCACCGGCGGCGAGCAACGCCGGAAGTTCGTCGAAGCGGTGATCGGCCAGCGTAGCACCCTGCACGACCAGCAAACGGCTGCGGGCACGTTCGGCAGTCGGCTGCTGGGCGATCAGTTCGGGCGGAAGCGGGTAATCGAAGTCGGCGAGACGCAAGATTCAGTGATTTCGCATGAATGAGCCATTACGCGCTGCGCTCGTTCTGCCCCTCGAGGGGCAAAACGACACGTTCGCGGCAGCGACTGCTGGTTCCCGGCGCAGCCAGACTCGTTGAACGCCCAAAGGGCAGCCCAGGCGGCCTGTCGTTTTCTTGAGAGGGAAACGCTGAATAAATTGCTGCGCGGGTGCATCGCGGCGTTGCGCGCTGCTCGCTCCCTCGCCGATCTACTTGATCGGCTACGGTCGCTGCGCTGCGTGCGCCTTCTGCTTTTTCCCGCCCGCGGCTTTCTTCAGCGTTTCCAGAAAGGATGCCGGCCGGCGTGGAACGACGCATCGACCGGCAGCGTTGGCGCTGCATCGACCGGGAGAACCAGAACCGGCCATCGATCGTCGGACTGCCGGACGAGATCATAGCCGGGCCTCGACCCAGGCGGCCACCGAGGCAAGCGCCTCAGGCAGTCGCTCGGGCTGATTGCCGCCGGCCTGGGCCATGTCTGGCCGCCCTCCCCCTTTGCCGCCAATCTGCTGGGCCACCATATTGACCAGCTCGCCGGCTTTCAGACGTGAGGTCAGATCGGCGGTGACGCCAGCGATCAGCGCCACCTTGCCCTCGCTGACCGTAGCGAGCACGATGATTGCGGAACCAAGCTTGTCCTTTAGTTTATCGACGGTCTCACGCAAACCTTGCATATCGATGCCATCGAGTTGCGCCACCAGCAGACGCGTGCTGCCTCGAGCGATCGCTTGCGCGGCCAGATCGTCGCCCTTGGCCGATGCGATGCGCGCCTTCAGTGCGGCGAGTTCGCGCTCCAGCCGGCGCACCTGGTCGAGCAGCGCATCGACGCGCGCCGGTGCTTCGAGCGGCTGCACCTTGAGTGTGCCAGCGACGCCGCCCAGCGCCATTTCCATGCGCTGCATATAAGCCAACGCATTGTCGCCGGTGACCGCTTCGACGCGCCGGATGCCTGCGGCGACACCGCCTTCGGCGGTGATGTTGAACAGGCCGATGTCGCCGGTGCGCGCCACGTGCGTACCGCCACACAGTTCGCGCGACGAGCCGATGTCGAGCACACGCACCGTTTCACCATACTTCTCGCCAAAGAGCATGGTCGCTCCGAGCTTTTGCGCCTCGGCCAGCGGCAGCACGCGACATTCGGTCGGTGTGTTGGCGAGGATTTCGGCATTGACCAGATTCTCGACGCGCCGGATTTCCTCGTCGGTCATCGGCTTGTCGTGTGAAAAGTCGAAACGCGTTTTTTCCGCATCGACCTGCGAGCCCTTTTGTTGCACATGCGCTCCGAGAACCTCGCGCAGCGCCTTGTGCATCAGGTGAGTGGCCGAGTGGTTGCGCATCGTGCGCTGGCGGGTCAGGACATCCACCTTTGCCGCGACACCGTTACCGATGCGCAGATGACCCGTCTTGACGATACCATGATGACCGAAGACGTTGGCCTGGATCTTCTGCGTATCCTCGACGGCGAAGATGCCATGCACCGACTGCAGGGTGCCGCGATCACCTGCCTGTCCCCCCGATTCGGCATAAAAAGGCGTGCGGTCGAGCACGACGACGCCCAGTTCGCCTTCCTGCAACTCATTGACCGGACAGCCATCGCGATAGAGCGCCAAAACGTTGGCCGACATTTCCAGCATCGTGTAACCGTGAAATTCGCTGGCCGGGCCCTGGTAGTCGAGAACCGCATGCATACGGAACTTTCCCGCAGCGCGTGCCTGTTCCTTCTGCCGCGCCATCGCCGCCTCGAAGGCGGCAACATCGACGGTAACCTGTTTTTCCCGGCAGACATCGGCGGTCAAATCGAGCGGAAAACCATAGGTATCGTGCAGTTTGAAGGCCGTCTCGCCACTGAACACGGTCGCTCCCCGCGAAGTCAGTTCAGCCAGATCGGCGTCGAGGATGGTCATACCATGCTCGATGGTGGCAAAGAAACGCTCTTCCTCCTGACGCAGGAGGTCGGCGACGCGCTTCTCGGCAGCTGCCAGTTCGGGATAGGCGGCACCCATCTCGGCGACCAGATCGGGCACCATGCGGTAAAAAAAAGCCGCGCGCGCACCCAGCTTCCAGCCATGACGGATTGCCCGTCGGATGATGCGCCGCAACACATAACCCCGTCCTTCGTTGCCCGGAATGACTCCATCGGCGAGCAGAAAGGAGCAGGCGCGGATGTGATCGGCGAGCACTTTCAGCGAGGGCGACGACAGATCGTCTGTCGCCGTCTCGCGCGCTGCCGCGGCGATCAGGCGCTGGAAAAGATCGATTTCATAGTTCGAATGCACGCCCTGCAGCACGGCGGCCATGCGCTCCAGCCCCATGCCGGTATCGACCGACGGCTTGGGCAGTGGGTGCATGACGCCCTTGTCGTCGCGGTTGAACTGCATGAAGACGTTGTTCCAGATCTCGATGTAGCGGTCGCCATCCTCGTCCGGAGAGCCAGGCGGCCCGCCGGCAATCTCTGGACCGTGATCCCAGAAAATTTCGGTGCAAGGACCGCAGGGGCCGGTATCCCCCATCATCCAGAAGTTGTCCGAGGCGTAGCGCGCTCCCTTGTTGTCACCGATGCGGATGCAGCGCTCGACCGGTATACCGATTTCGCGCGTCCATAAGTCGTAAGCTTCGTCGTCTTCGGCATAGACCGTCACCCAGAGACGATCGGCGGGCAGACCGAAGACGTCGGTCAAAAGCTCCCAGGCATAGTGGATCGCCTCGCGCTTGAAATAATCACCGAAGCTGAAATTACCCAGCATCTCGAAGAACGTGTGATGGCGGGCCGTGTAACCCACATTTTCCAAATCATTGTGCTTGCCTCCGGCGCGGACGCATTTCTGCGCCGTCGTCGCGCGACGGTAGGGACGCTCGTCGAAGCCAAGGAAGACATCCTTGAACTGGTTCATGCCGGCATTGGTAAACAGAAGCGTCGGATCGTCGAAAGGGACCAAAGACGAGGAAGGAACGATGCGATGCCCTTTGGACTCGAAGAACTTGAGGAATTTTTCGCGAATCTCGGTGCTTTTCATGACATCACCTATCTATGATCCTGGGACAGACTGAGTGTGGGCAACGCTGCAGAGCTTTCTTCCCGATCGATCGCTGCCGCATGGGCCACCGACACTCCGCTGACACCGGGTGGCCCACGCACGAACATGCGCCGCTGTCACCACCGACGTACAATCGTGACGCAAAATACAGGCTACGTCGCCACGAGGCCGGGCGGTCGACGCACGGACGGCGGCAGCAAGCCGCTGAGGGCGGCAAACCTACGATGTTACCGTGGAACCGCTGCACGCCGCTACCATCCGCCGAGCGGAAGACGTGCACCGAGTCCGCATCCGCGGGCAAGCAACCCTGTATCTTCACCATCGAAAGATTGGAACCTGATCATGGATGACAGTCTGCAACGCCTGGAAGAGAGAATCGAACGCGCGGTGACCCTGATCGTCAGCCTGCGAAGCGAGAACCAGCAATTGCGCGACCGGCTGAATGAACTCGAAAGCGAAAAACTTGCACTACAGCAAAAGATCGACGGTGCCCGCACACGACTCGAAATGCTGGTCGATAGGTTGCCTGCAGAATGAGTATGCATGGCACCCTCGACATCACGCTGCTCGGGCGGGAATACCGTGTCACCTGTCCGCCCGACGAACGGGAGAGCCTGCTCGCCGCCGTGCAGTTGCTCGAGACGCGCATGAGCGAGATAGGCAGCCGCACGCGCAGCACGGGCGAACGCCTGGCGGTGATGGCAGCGCTCAATCTCGCGCACGATTTGATCTGCCTCAAACAGGAACGCGGACCACGTCTTGACGAGGCACCGATCAAGGGTAAAATCGAATCCATGATCAATAGCTTGGACGGTGCTCTGAACGGCGAGACGATGGGCACGGCGAGTGAAAGTCGGGCGTAGACGGCGTGCCTTCCGTGTTCGATTTGAAGCCCTTCGATCGTCGGTAAGCCAGTGCGTAAGCCAGTGCAAGCGGTCCTGATTTCATGATCATCATGGCTTTCCCCTGCGGTGTTCGCCAAGGTTGTAAATTCTCTGAACCAATGTCGATGAGACTTGGTTGCCGACCCTGGACGCTGCCGTTGTGCGTGCCCCCCGTCGGGCATGCCTGAAGCAGCAGGAACGCGACCCCCTGAACCCAGGTTCAGGATACCGGCCTAGCGGCACAGGCGGGGGACCCTATCGGCGGCGGGCCTATACAGGCCCGCCGTCTTCGTTTCTTGCACTGCCCGGGTGCAAACGTCGAGGCAACAATCTCGGCGCACCTTTCCGGCTTCAGGATTAGCGGTCGTTCCGCGCCGCTCGCCGCACAAGCCATTCGCCGGACATGGCCTGAAAGGCAACGCTGCACGTAAGCCGACGGCTACTCAAAGTGCCGCGATCTTGCCTCTCACAAACGGGTCGTCGCCCAGTTTCTCTCGATGCGGACGGAACAGTCCGCCCTGGCAAGGTCGGCGCGAATACAGGAAACGAAAACCGCGAGCGGGAAGAAGTAGTCGGCGCGCAGCGAGCGAAACGGGCGTCAGCGCGGAGCGCGTAATCGTGTCAGCCCCGAACGCTGCGCGGGGAGCCGCGCAACGGCACACAGACCAATGAGACAGACGAGGGAGTGAGCACCGCGCAACGCCGCGATGCGCCCGCGCAGCAATTTGTTCAGCGTTTCCTTTGCCCTTTGGCCCCGAGCATACCGCCATGCCGAAACCAACTTTCCCTCCCTCTGCTCCGCTTACGACGCTGCGCGATTTTCTGCGCTGGGCGGTCAGCCGTTTCGAAGCCGCCGGCATCTTCTATGGCCACGGCACCGACAATGCGTTTGATGAAGCTGCCTACCTGGTGCTGGGCGCTTTGCGGCTACCGCACGATCGGCTCGAAGTCTTCCTCGATGCCCGTCTGACCGATGAAGAGCGCGCGCATCTTTCCCATCTGATCGAGCTGCGCTGCGTGCGCCGCGTGCCGACTGCCTATCTTCTCGGCGAAGCATGGCAAGGTGGCCTGCGCTTTCACGTCGATGAGCGCGTGCTCATTCCGCGCTCGTATTTCGCCGAGCTGCTGCACGAGGGCTTCGCGCCGTGGATCGATGACCCACTGACGATCGGCCGTGCGCTCGACCTATGCACCGGCAGCGGCTGTCTCGCCGTGCTGATGGCGCTGACTTTCCCGCAGGCCCACATCGATGCGGTCGATCTGAGCGACGACGCGCTCGCCGTGGCGCGCATCAACATCACCGATCATGGCTTGAGCGAGCGCATCACACTCATTCACTCCGATCTGTTTTCCGCGCTCGCCGACCGGCGTTACGATCTGATCATCAGCAATCCGCCTTATGTCACCGCCGAAGCGCTGGCAGCCTTGCCGGCCGAATACCGGCATGAACCGCGTATCGCGCTCGCCGGCGGCGAAGATGGCCTCGATCTGGTGCGCCGCATCCTCATCGACGCAGCCGGGCATTTGAACGCTGGCGGACTTTTGACCATCGAGGTCGGGCACAATCGTGCCCTGGTCGAGGCCGCTTTTCCGACCTTGCCGCTCACCTGGCTGGCGACCGACAGCGGCGAGGACAAGATTTTCCTCGTTCACAAAGAAGACCTCGAGGCCTTGCGATAATCTCACCTTCCCGACGACCGCAGGAGACCAGCATGAACATCCCGCAGGATCTGAAATACGCCCCGACCCACGAATGGCTGCGTCAGGAAGCCGACGGCAGTTTCGCCATCGGCATCTCCGACCCTGCTCAACAGGCGCTCGGCGACATCGTCTATCTCGAACTGCCCGAGATCGGCCGCAAGCTCGTCGCCGGCGAAGCCTGTGCGGTGGTCGAATCGGTCAAGGCGGCCTCCGACATCTATGCGCCGATCGACGGTGAGGTCATCGCCCGCAACGAGGCGCTGATCGACAGCCCGGAGCAGGTCAACAGCACCCCCTACGCCAGCTGGCTGTTCAAAGTCAGTCCCGCTGTCACGGCGTCGTACTCCCACCTGCTCGACGCCGAAGCCTACGCCAAAGTGGCCGCCGAGGCATGAAAGCCTCGCTCTCAATGCTGATGGCGCGCGACGATTACGTGACGCGCCACATTGGGCCCAGTGACGCCGAGATCGCGGCCATGCTCGATGTCGTCGGTGCCCCTTCGCTCACGGCGCTGATCGACGAGACGCTGCCGGACGACATCCGCCTCAATGCGCCACCGCAGTTACCGTCGGCGCGTCCCGAACACGAGGCGCTCAGCCGGCTGGCCGAGTACGCCCGACAGAACGTCGTGCGCAAGTCCTTCATCGGCCTGGGCTATTACGGCACGCACCTGCCTGCCGTGCTCAGGCGCAACGTGCTGGAGAATCCCGGCTGGTATACCGCCTACACGCCCTATCAAGCCGAAATCGCACAAGGAAGGCTCGAAGCGCTGCTCATCTTCCAGCAGATGATCCAGGATCTGACTGGGCTACCGCTCGCCAATGCCTCGCTGCTCGACGAGGCGACTGCTGCCGCCGAAGCGATGGCCATGATGCTGCGCGCGCAACAACCCGGCAAGGCGACAAGCATGGCCATCTTCGTCGATGAAGCTTGTTTCCCGCAGACGATCGACGTACTCGTGACGCGGGCCCATTTCCTCGGTTGTGAGTTGATCTTCGGCCCGGCCGAAGAAGCAGCACGGCACCCGGTTAGCGGCGCGTTGCTGCAAAACCCGAACGCGCGCGGCGAGATCGCCGACTTCAGCGCCATCGCCGAGGCTTTGCACGCCCAATGCGCCCTGCTGGCCATCGCCTGCGATCCGCTCGCCCAGGTGCTGCTCAAATCGCCCGGTGCGATGGGCGCCGACATCGCCGTGGGCTCGGTGCAGCGCTTCGGCCTGCCGCTGGCCTATGGTGGCCCGCATGCCGCCTTCTTCGCCTTCCGCGACGAGTTGAAACGGTTCGCACCGGGCCGGCTGATCGGCGTCGCGCGCGATGTGCATGGCAAACCGGCGCTGCGCATGGCCCTGCAGACGCGCGAGCAGCATATCCGACGTGAGAAGGCGACATCGAACATCTGCACAAGCCAGGTCCTGCTGGCCAACCTGGCCGGCTTTTATGCCGTCTGGCATGGTCCGCAGGGGCTGGAGCGCATTGCCCACCGCGTGCACCGTCTCGCTGCGTTGCTCGCCGCCGGCCTGCGTCAGGCCGGCTTGACGGTTGCGCCCGAGCAGTTTTTCGACACGCTCTGCGTCACCGTGCCCGCCGGTTTCTGGCAACGAGCCGATGCGGCCGGCTGGAACCTGCGCGCCATCGACGAGACGCATGTCGGCATCAGCATCGACGAGACGACGACCCCCGAGGACATCGCCGGCCTGCTGACGCTGCTCACCGGCCAGTCTCTCGATGCCGCCGCCTGGATCAGCCTCGAAGCCCAGTCTGGAGAAACGATTCCCGCTGCACTGCGCCGCGATGATGCCATGCTCACCCATCCGGTCTTTCATGAGCATCGCAGCGAGCACGCGATGCTGCGCTTCCTGAAGCGCCTGCAGGAAAAGGATCTGGCGCTCGACCGGGCGATGATCCCGCTCGGTTCCTGCACGATGAAGCTCAACGCCGCCGCGGCGATGGAACCGATCAGCTGGCCGGAATTCGCCGCTCTACATCCCTTCGCGCCGCGCGCACAAGCCGCCGGCTACCAGTGCCTGATCGCCGACCTGTGCGCCTGGCTGGGCGAAATCACCGGCTTTGCCGCCATCAGTCTGCAACCAAACTCCGGCGCCCAAGGCGAATACGCTGGCCTGCTCGCCATCCGGCGCTATCAGGCCGCCCAAGGCGAAGAGCAGCGCGATGTCTGCCTGATCCCCAAGTCCGCGCACGGCACCAACCCGGCCAGCGCCCGCCTCGCCGGCCTGGAAGTGATCAGCGTCGAATGCGACGCACAGGGCAACATCGATCTAGCCGATCTGGCGGTCAAGGCCCAGCATTACGCGCCCCGCCTGTGTTGCCTGATGCTCACCTACCCGTCGACGCACGGCGTCTTCGAGGAACAAGTCTGCGCCGTCTGCGCGCTGATACACGAACACGGCGGCCAGATCTATATGGATGGCGCCAATCTCAACGCCCAGGTCGGCCTGAGCTCGCCGGCCGCCATCGGCGCCGACGTTGCCCACATCAACCTGCACAAGACCTTCGCCATCCCGCACGGCGGCGGCGGACCGGGCGTGGGACCGATCGGCCTCGCCGACCATCTCGCGCCGTATGCGCCGGGCCACGTCTTCCTGAGCGAAAGTCAGGCTGACGGGCACGGCGTCTATTCCCGCGGCCCGCACTGGGCGGTGAGCGCCGCGCCCTGGGGCTCGACCGGCATTCTGCCCATCGCCTGGATGTACATCGCGATGATGGGCGGCGAAGGACTACAACGGGCGAGCAGCGTCGCCATCCTGAACGCCAACTACCTCGCTACGCGCCTGAGCGAGCACTATCCCGTGCTCTACCGCGGACGCAGCGGCCGCGTCGCGCACGAGTGCATCCTCGATATCCGGTCGATCAAGGCAGCAAGCGGAGTGAGCGAACTCGATATTGCCAAGCGACTGATGGACTATGGCTTCCATGCGCCGACGGTCAGCTTCCCAGTCGCCGGCACCTTGATGATCGAACCGACCGAATCGGAAAACCTTGCCGAACTCGATCGTTTCTGCGCGGCGATGATCGCCATCCGCGGCGAGATCGCGCGCATTGAGCATGGCGAGTGGCCGCGCGACGACAATCCGCTGAAACAGGCGCCACACACGCTCACCGACCTGCTGGCCGCCAACTGGCCACATCCCTACGACAAGCGCACCGCCTGCCTGCCGCTACCCGGTCAGGAAGAAAGGAAGTTCTGGCCGAGCGTCGGACGCATCGACGACGTCTGGGGCGATCGACACTTGTGCTGCGCCTTGCCTTCCCAGCCCAGCTGATGCCATGCCCTCGCCGGTCATGAGCGCACTGCGGTGCCTGCGGCGAGCCCAGAAAGAGGCATGGCCGGTTCTGACCTTCCCTGATGGAAGACCAGCAGCGATGAATGACCGCGAGCGGAAGGAAGCAAGGCGGCGCGGAGCGACCACAACCCATCGTAGGGATCGGCGAGGAGACGCAGTGCGCAACGCCCGATGCGCCCGCGCAGCCATTTTTTCAGCGTTTCCCTTGGCAACGGCGATGGCTTGCGATATACTTTTAGCCTTTCCCATCGCTGGCATCCTGTCCTGGCCGTAGCTTTCGCATCGCGCAAGACGGAAGGTGCAATCGAAGGATGCCGAGCGCAACGGATTCGATTGGCGACCGGTGTCGCAGTCGATCTCAAAGGCCAGGTAGCTCAGTTGGTAGAGCAGCGGACTGAAAATCCGCGTGTCGGCAGTTCGATTCTGCCCCTGGCCACCAACATTCCACGCCCAACCTCTATCGGTTGGGCGTTTTCGTTTCCGGGTTGCGCGACACCACGCGGGGTGCGGCACCGATCTGCCTGTGCCACGCGATGAAGCCGCGCCCCGAAAGTCGCCCAGTTCGACTCTCTCTTGCTCTCTTTTCTCTCAAAACCCGCGCCAACTTCCTCGCCGTAGCGCACGCAGACGGCCTTGCGCGTCAACGACTTGCGCGTGCGTCACTGCTATCGGTTGTCCATCGCGCTTGGATGAGCAAGGCATCAAGCCAGCGCGTGGCTCGATGCCGCAGCATAGGACATCGAGTACAGCCCCGGGCGCCCCTGCACGACCTGGACGAGGGCCCGGTATGCAAAGAGTGGCCTTTCGGCTTCCGGCTTACCCTTGTCGCGCGCCTTGACCAAAAAAGGCAGTCAGGTCCAAAATCTGCTGTAAATTTGCCTCGATGCGGTCAATGATGACGAATGGTTTTCAGCTGGCGAGGGCAACAACGTTGTTGCCCTCGCCCGCGGCGGCGCGGGAAGCCGCCCACTCCTTGAATTCCTCCATATCCAGATACTTGCGTTCCTGCCAGGCCTCGTTCTGCTCGGCCAGCAGGGCGCCGATCAGGCGCAGGGCCGAGTCGTCATTGGGGAAGATGCGGATGACGCGCTCGCGGCGGCGAATCTCCTCGTTGAGCCGTTCCTGCATGTTCGTGCTGCGCAGCCGCTTGCGGTATTTCTCGGGCAGGGCCATCACCGCCATGGCATCCTCGAATCCGGCTTCCAGGCAGGCCACCGCCTTGGGCGCACTCTTGGCGAAGCGCTCGCCGAACTCGGCCAGGCGACGCTTGGCTTCGGCCATGTCGG
>Ga0209207_1000219_pt1 | contig 41394 bp, 42 predicted proteins | sample SaghotsprinmetaG_FD_184140 | JGI IMG/M metagenome (GOLD analysis project Ga0209207, IMG submission 184140) | Hot spring microbial communities from South Africa to study Microbial Dark Matter (Phase II) - Sagole hot spring metaG (SPAdes) (version 3) | ecosystem: Environmental > Aquatic > Thermal...
CACAGACCACCTGATAGCGCTGGGCCAGGGCCCGCGCCGCAGCCGGGCGATCAGCCTGCACCTGGGCTGCCGTACAACCCAGCAACCGCGCTGCCTCGCCGGGGTGAGGCGTCATCACCGCCCCTGCTGGCAAGCCCACAACGCCCTCGGCCAGCAGATTCAGGGCATCGGCATCCCACACCTGCGGTACCTGGGCCAGCGCGGCGGCCGACAACAAGCTACGGCCCCAGGCCTGCTGCCCCAGCCCTGGGCCGACCACCCAGACGCTGGCACCCTGGCCCAGGGCCCGCAGCTGATTGGCCGAAGCCACCCCGACGGCCATCACCTCCGGCAGGCGCGCCTGGGCGGCCGGCAGATGCTCGGCGCGGGTGGCCAGGCTGACCAACCCGGCCCCGCCACGCAAAGCACTGCCAGCGGCCAGCAGGCCGGCGCCGGCAAAGCCGCGATCACCGGCCACCACCAGCACATGGCCGAGCTGACCCTTGTGTACCGTCGCAGGCCGCGCCGGTAGCCTGGGTACAGTGGCACCGGACAGACGCTGGGCGACAAACGACTGCTGCGCCAGCAGAGCGGGGTCGGCCTGCAGGTCATCGAACTGCAGCTCGCCCACCCAGTCCGGCGCCGCGCCGGTAAACAGGCCCAGCTTGAGACCGATCAGGGTCACCGTCAGCTGCGCCCGCACCGCTACGCCGAGCACCTGTCCGGTATCAGCGCACAGCCCGGAGGGAATATCCACCGCCAACACCGGCAGCTCGCTGGCATTGAGCAGACGGATGGCCTGGGCATAGGGTTCGCGCACCGCCCCCTGCAGGCCGGTGCCGAGCAGGGCATCGAGCACCACCCCGCGCAGCGGCGCACACTCGCTCCAGGGCTGGATATTCACCGAGCAGGCCAGGGCCTCGTCCCGGGCCAGGGCGGCATCCCCCTGCAACTGCGCGGGCTCACCCACCGCGAGCACCTGTACCTGCCAGCCGGCGCGCTGGGCCAGGGCCGCCACCAGATAGCCATCCCCGGCGTTATTGCCGCGCCCGGCCAGTACCGTAAGCGCTCCGGCAGCCGGCCAATGCCTGCGCAGGGCGCGCCAGATGGCATGGGCGGCGCGGCTCATCAGCTCGAAACCCGGGGTGCCGGCGGCGATCAGGCGGGCGTCCAGCTCGCGCACCTGGGCGGCGCTGTACAGGGCGGTGGGCAGATTGTCTGGCGATTGCGGCATGCGTCGGCTCCGATGTCTGGCAGAATTATACCCACCTCGGCCCCGGTTACCCCTCTGTCATGACCCATTCCCTCGATCTCGATGCCCTCGCCCAGTCGATCAAGGACTGGGGCCGCGAGCTGGGCTTTCAGCAGGTGGGCATCAGCGGCCTCGACCTGGGCGCGCACGAGGCCCATCTGCAGCGCTGGCTGGAAGCCGGCTACCAGGGCGAGATGGACTATATGGCCGCCCATGGCAGCAAACGTTCCCACCCGGATGAACTGGTGCCCGGCACCCTGCGGGTGGTCTCGCTGCGCATGGACTACCTGCCCGGCGACACCCAGATGGCCAAGCGCCTGGGCCAGCCGGAAAAAGCCTATGTATCGCGCTATGCCCTGGGCCGCGACTACCACAAGCTGATCCGCAAGCGCTTGCAGCAACTGGCCGAGCGCATCAGCGGGCAGATAGGCCCGTTTGGCTACCGCGCCTTTGTCGACAGCGCCCCGGTGCTGGAAAAGGCCATCGCAGAAAAAGCCGGCCTGGGCTGGATCGGCAAGAACACCCTGGTGCTCAACCGCAAGGCCGGCAGCTATTTCTTTCTTGGCGAGCTGTTTGTCGACCTGCCCCTGCCGGTGGATGCGCCCCACGCCAGCGAACACTGCGGGCGCTGCACGGCCTGTATGGACATCTGCCCCACCGCGGCCTTTGTCGGCCCCTATGTGCTGGATGCGCGGCGCTGCATCTCCTACCTGACCATCGAGCTCAAGGGCTCGATCCCGGAGGCGCTGCGCGCGCCCATCGGTAACCGGGTGTTCGGTTGCGACGATTGCCAGATCGTCTGCCCCTGGAACCGCTTTGCCAAAGCCACTGAACAGAACGACTTCCAGCCGCGCCATCAGCTGGACAATGCCGAGCTGGCTAGCCTGTTCTTGTGGACGGAAGAGGAGTTTCTCAGCCGCACCGAAGGCTCGCCGCTGCGCCGCGCCGGCTACGAACGCTGGCTTCGCAACCTGGCCGTGGGCCTGGGCAATGCACCCTCGACCATCCCGGTGCTGGAGGCCCTGGCGGCGCGCCGCGAACACCCCTCCGAGCTGGTGCGCGAGCATGTGGCCTGGGCCCTCGACCAGCATCACCAGCGCGGCGCCTAAGCACGCCTTCGACCGGCTGCGCGTCGGCCATACTGCGTTAAAAACAGGCTCGGAATGCTCATTTACACCAGTAAACTCCGCTTCCTCGCCTGTTTTGACCAGCCAGAGGCTGTTACTAACGTAGCGCCTTGCCTGGCTCTAGCTCGCGCGCTCTTAAATAGACTCTGAGCGTTACCGAGCCCCTACCTTCTTAGCGCCCCTTGACCACCAACTGCCCCGGCGTCGTGCCCAGGGCCTGCCATTCGGGGCGGTACATGGATTCCACCTGGGGCGGCGGAATCTGGTAGCGCCCCGGGGTCACGACGCGGGCCAGGTAGAGCAGGTGGGTGGTGCCGTAGCCATCCAGATCAATGGCTGCCACATAGCGGTCGCCGCGGTACTCCTGGTGCTTGATTCGCGCGTTCTGCATCGACTTGCTCCACTCCTGCACCGCGCTGCCGGCATCGGCCAGGCTGGCGGCACTCTGGGCCAGGTTCTGGTTCTCCAGCTCCAGGCCGGCCGGCAACAGGTCCACCACCAGGGCATCGGGCACCCGCTCCTTGGCCTCCAGGATCAGGTGCACCAGCACCAGCTCGCCGCTGGGCAGGGCCTCCAGGGCCAGGGGGCGGCCGTCCATGCCCAGGTATTCGCGGTGGATGCTGAGGTTCTCGCCGCCAGCAGGCGGCGCCTTGGCCGGGTAGCCGGACAGGGTCAGCTGCTGGTACAGCGGCTCGCTGCCAGGGTTGCGCAGCGTCAGCGGCGCAGCCAGTTCGCTGCCTTCCAGTTTGAGGGCGGATTGGGCCGGGCTCAGGCTGAAGGCGAAGCTGCCGCTGCTCAGCTCGCCATGCCAGTCGCCTTCGGGCTTGCCCAGCAGGCTGCGTCCGGCCAGGTACAGGGCATTGCGCTCCTGGGTCGACAGCCAGCGCTTGCCGGCCAGGCTGTCGGCCAGGGTAAACAGGCGATTCTCGCGGCTGCCGGCCGCCAGGTCATGCTCCTCCAGCAACGCGAGGATCAACGCCTGGTCGCGCAGCTCGCTGCCATAGTCGCCCAGCCAGCCGCGATCACTGCGACTGCGGGCCAGGCCGGCAGCCAGCAGCTCGTCGGCACGGGGCTGGTCGCCCATCTTCTGCAGGGCAATGGCCAGGTGCACCAGGGGCAACCCGGACTGCGCCTCGCTACGACGCTCGTGCAGGCTGCGCAGTGCACCCAGGGGCGCCTGCTGACTGCGCGCCAGCACATAGGCGGCGTAGGCCTGCACGGCAAAACGGCTGTGCTCGGCGCTGTCGCTGTAGTTGACCTCGATCAGGTGGCGCTCCTGCACATAGCGCAACAGCCGTTCGCTGGCCTTCTTCAGGGCCTCGGGCGGCACGCCAAAGCCCTGCTCGCGGGCCCGCAGCAGGAAGTCCGTGACATAGGCGCTAAGCCAGTACTCCTCCTCGGCATCGGCGCCCCACAGGCCGAAGCTGCCGTTGTGCCGCTGCATGCTCAGCAGGCGCTCGATACCCAACTCGATGGAGCGCTTGCGCTGCTCATCGGACTCGCCCTCGATGCCCAGACGCTTGAGGCTGGCCTGGTCGGCATAGAGCGAGGGATAGAGGCCGCTGGTGGTCTGCTCCAGGCAGCCATAGGGATAGGCCTTGAGGGCGCGGATCTGCTCGCCCAGGTTCAGCGGCGGACGGCTGGACAGCTGCAGGCGCGCCTCCAGGCCGGCCCGCTCGAACTGCTCCAGCACACCGCTGGGCAGGCTCCAGGCCTGGTCCTTGATGACCGCCCGGAAATGCTGCAGCTGCGCCGGATAGGCCGGGCGTACGCCCAGGGTCCACTCACGTTCAAGCGGCGCCAGTTCCTCACCGGGCAGGCTCAGGCCCTCGACCCGCACGCGGATGCGCCCCTGGCCATAGCCGCCCAGAGCGACCACCGGAATCTGCAGAATGCTGCGCTGGCCGGCCGCCAGGGTGATCGGCGCCATGCCGCCGGTGGGGTTCTGCGCCAGGCGCAGCTGGCCTTCGGCACTGAACTGCACGTCCAGCTGCTGGTCCTGGCCAGACAGGTTGCTCAGATCCAGGGCCAGGGTGGTTTCATCACCGCCGGCGAGAAAGCGTGGCGTCGACAGCTCGGCGATCAGCGGTGCGGCCACCACCGTCTTGGCCTCGGCCATGCCGAACTGCTCATCGCTCCAGGCCTGGGCCATCAGGCGCAGCTCGCCATTGAAGTCGGGAATATCCAGGCTGAGTTCACCCTCGCCCTGCGCGTTCAGCGCCAGCGCCTGGCTCTGCAGGGCGACGATCAGCACGCTGGTATCCGGGCGCTTGCCGCCGCCGGCCAGGGCCGCATCACCGCCGAAGGCCAGCTTGGCCAGACGCCCCTGGCCGGCCTCGATCAGCTGACCGTAGACATCCAGCTGGTCCAGGCCATAGGCCTTGCGCCCGAAGAAGTGGGCGAAGGGATCGGGGGTGGCGTACTGGGTGATATTGAGAATGCCGACATCCACCGCCGCCAGCAGCACCTGCGCCTGTTTCGGGATACTGCCATCGGCGTTGCGCGCCTGCACCTTGACCTTCAGCGGCTGGCTGGGGCGCATCTTCTCCGCAGCGCTGAGGGTCAGCGCCAACTTGCGCGGCGCCCGCTCTAGCGGCAAATGCAGCAGGCCTACCGCACGTTTGGGCGTGGCATTGCTCTTGCGCTCGCCGGGGCGGATGACCAGGGCGCTGATATACAGGTCATGCCGCGCCCAATCCTGGGCAATGGGGATATCGAAGGTCTTGCCTTCGGCCGGCACGCTGATTTCCTGCCACCACAACGGCCCGTCGCTGGATTCCACCAGCAGATAGCCGTTGCCGGCGGCCGGTGGGGTGACCGTGACCCGGGCCGTGTCGCCATCCACATAGGCGGGCTTGTCCAGCGCCAGCTTGACCTGATCCGGGCGCACCGCACCGCCCTCGGCGTTATCCTGCCAGCGGTAGCCGGCCCAGAAACGCAGACTGCTCAGCAGCCCGGTCTGGTTATCGATCACTTCAATGCGGTAAGGCCCCCACTGCACCGGGAAGCTGATCTTCGCCGTGCCGCCGGCCGCCACCTTCAGCTTTTCCTCGCCCAGGGTGAGGAATTTCTCGCTGTAATTGTGGCTCCAGCCATCACTCTCGGAGAAGGTCCAGAAATAGTCGCGACGCTCGCGCACCAGGCGCACGCTGAGCTGCTCGGCGGCCAGCTTGTTGCCGGCGGCATCGGCCACCAGCAGCTCGAACTCGGCCAGGCTGTCGGCATCCACCTGATCACCCTCGAACAGCCCGCGCACGCCGGGCAGGCGCTCGGCCGGCCAGACCGGCTGGACGATGCGCCGGGTGATCGGGCGGCCACCGGACTCCTGCAGACTGGCCTGCAGGATCAGCTTGAGCGGCGACTTGACCCCGGCCCAGCGGCTGTCGATACGCAGCAGAGCCTGGCCCTGGTCGTCCAGGCTGGTTTCCTCCAGCTCGATATCCTGGCTCAGCTCCGCCTCGGTGACCGAGCCGAACTGGTAGCCCGGCAGGCTGGCCAGCTCGCGCAAAGGGCGCACATAGAGCTGGCCGCTCAAGCGGTTGCCGGCGGCCGGCGCGCCGTACAGGTAACGTCCGCTGACCTGGAACTCGGCATCCTGCGCCGGGCTGTAGGGCGCATCGCTGCCCTTGAGTTCCAGGGCCATGCGCTCGGGGAGGAAGTCCTCCACCGAAAACTCATAAAGTTGCGGCGCTTCGCCGCCCAGGTCCAGCAGCAGCTGCCAGCGCCCGGTGGGCGCTTCCTCGGCCAGTTGCAGCTGGTACTGGTAGAGCCCGGATTCATCGGCCTGCCAGACGAACTTGCGGCTGACCTGCTCGTCCGGCCGGCGCACCTCCACATGTACCGGCTGGGCCGGCACGCTGCGGCCATCGGCATCGCGCAGCAGGCCATTGAGCAGCACGGTCTCGCCGGGGCGATACAGGTCCCGCGGGCCAAACACGAAGAACTGCAGCGGCTGCGCCCGCGGCCCGGCGATATCGAACTCGGCCAGGTCCAGGGCCGGCGTGTTCAGCCGTAGCAGGCTGGTCTGCCCGCCCTGCTGGGCCAACAGCACCTGGGCCTTGGCCGCCAGAGGCAGGCGGGCATGGCCGCGGCTGTCGGTGCTGCCCTCGGCCAGCAACTGGCCCTTGTCGTCGAGCAGGCGCAGCTGCACCTTGGCCAGGGCCTTGCCGCCCTCCAGGGCCTGGGTAAAGACATCCAGATGACTGCGCGAGCGGTGCGCGGACAGGCCGATATCGCTGAGACTGAACAGGGTAGCCGGCTGCGAGTAGTGGTAGGTTCCGGCGGCGCGCATCGCCGCCAGGTAGACCCCGGGCTGCTGCAGGGCATCCAGGCCGGCAATCGGCAGCTGCAGGGTCTCACGGGTGTTGCGCGCCGGATTCAGATCGAAGCGCCCGCCGTACACCAGCTCGGCCATGGGCAGCAGCTGGCGTGCCTCCCAGGTTTCCAGGTTGCTGCTGCGCCCCCAGCGGGCGAGAAACTGCGGCAGGGCCTCGGCCTTGATGCGGAAGAACTCCACATTGACCTGATCCACATTCAGGGCGATCACCGGCAGGCCCTCGGCCAGGCGGGTGGGCAGCAGCGAGCCGCGGCTGGCAAAGCCGACACTGGGCTGCAGGTCGCGGGTCTTGATCTGGCTGCTGTGCGGCGCGGCCAGGGTCTGCCCGGCGAGCCCGCGCAGGCCGGCGTCCACGCTCAGCACCAGGGTGCGCTTGGGCTCCAGGGGGCGCAGGCGCAGTTCCATCAGGTTGTCGGACAGCTCCCAGGCGCCATCCACCTTGCCGCTGTGGCTGTCCACCAGATGCACGCGCTCGGCGAATTTCTGCTGCGGGTCCAGCGGCACGGAAAAGCTCAGGGCCAGGGTACTGGCGCCTTCAAGCTGGATTTCCGAGGCGTCCACCAGCGTCAGCTCACGGCCGACATAGCGCGCGGCCAGGGCCTGGAGATCGGTCTGGGCGCGCGGCGCCGCAAGCTCTGGCGCGGGGGGCTCGGTGACGCTGACCTTGGCCGGCTCGGGGGTGGAGGAATCACAGGCGCTGAGCAGGCTCAGCAGCAGGGCCAGAAGCAGTCCTTTGTTCGGCATGGGGGCTCCAAAAGCTGGTGGGTGCACAGGCCTGACACTATAGTCGAGCCCCCGGCAGGCAACCCCATGGCCCGTCACAGAATCCTGTTTGAGGAGAAGCCCGCGTCCATGTTCCTGCTGCTCGACGCCTGGCGCCACGCCCCGACCCAACGCAAGGTCTGGGCCCTGGCCGCGCCGATGATCCTGAGCAACCTCTCGGTGCCCCTGGTGGCCCTGGTGGACAGCGCGGTGATCGGCCACCTGCCCCACGCCCATCAGCTGGCGGCGGTGGCCGTGGGCGGCAGCCTGTATACCCTGCTGACCTGGGCCAGCGGCTTTCTGCGCATGGGCACCACCGGCTTTGCCGCCCAGGCCGCCGGCCGCGGCGATGGCGCGGCCCTGCGCCAGGTGCTGCTGCAGGCCCTGCTGCTGGGCGGGCTGCTGGCGCTGTTGCTGATCAGCCTGGCCCTGCCCTTCGCCGGCGCGGCCCTGGCCCTGATGCAGCCCTCTGCGCAGCTGGATGAACTGGCCCGCCACTACCTGCAGATCCGCCTGCTGGGACTGCCCGCCGCCCTGGCCTGCTACGCCCTGGTCGGCTGGCTGCTGGGCACACAGAACGCCCGCGGGCCGCTGCTGATCCTGCTGACCACCAACCTGCTCAATGTGCTGCTCGACCTGCTGTTCGTCCTCGGCCTGCACTGGGGCGTGGCGGGCGCCGCCTGGGCATCGGTGATCGCCGAGTGGAGCGGCGCCCTGCTCGGCCTGTACCTGGCCCAGCGCAGCCTGCGCCAGCTGAGCGGGCGCATCGACTGGCCGGCCCTGGGCCGCTGGCTCAGCTGGCGGCCGCTGCTGGCGGTCAACCGCGACATCTTTATCCGCACCCTGGCCCTGCAACTGGTGTTCTTTCTGATCACGGTGCAGGGCACCCGCCTGGGCGATGCCACGGTGGCAGCCAATGCCCTGCTGCTTAACGGCCTGCTGCTCACCGCCCACGCCCTGGACGGTCTGGCCCATGCCGTGGAGGCCCTGTGCGGGCATGCCCTGGGCGCCCGCGATCGTCTGGCTCTCAGGCGCAGCCTGCTGGTGGCTGGGGCCTGGTCGCTGCTGGCCAGCCTGGGCTTTGCCCTGTTCTTCCTGCTCGGCGGCCAAGCCTTTATCCAGCTGCAAACCACTATCCCCAGCGTGCGCGAGACGGCCTTCGTCTACCTGCCCTACCTGGCCCTGCTGCCGCTGCTGGCGGTGTGGAGCTACCTGCTCGACGGCCTGTTTATCGGCGCCACCCGGGCGCGGGAGATGCGCGACGCCATGCTTCTGGCCCTGCTGCTCGCCCTGCCCCTGGCCTGGGCCCTGCAGCCTTTGGCCAACCATGGCCTGTGGCTGAGCTTTCTGGCCTTTATGGCCCTGCGCAGCCTGTGCCTGGGTGGCTATGCTTGGCAGCTGAATCGGCGAGACCTGTGGTTTGCGCCTTACAACAAGGAAACCCCATGACCAGTGCCTTCGTTGCCTACCTGCACTACCTGTCGATCTTCGTCCTGTTTGCCCTGCTCAGCATCGAGCACGTGCAGTTCAAACTGCCGCTGGACCTGGCCCGGGCGCGCAGCTTGATCATCACCGATCTCGCCTACGGACTCTGCGCCGGGCTGGTGCTGTTGACCGGCCTGGCGCGGGTGCTGTGGTACGGCAAGGGCCTGGACTACTACCTGCACAACGGCCTGTTCCACGCCAAGGTCGGCCTGTTTATCCTGGCGGGCCTGATCTCGGTACTGCCGACCTTCGTCTTCCTCAACTGGCGCAATAGCCTTAAGGCCGGTGAAGTCCCCCAGATCAGCGACCGCCAGGCGCGCTGGGTCAGGCTGGCGATCCGCCTGGAACTGTTGCTGTTGCTGCTGATCCCGCTGCTGGCGGTGTTGATGGCGCGCGGTTCTGGCATGCCTGGCTGACAGCCCGGCGAATTTGCCCGTACCGCCCTGCTCTGCTAGTGTCGCGCCGGTCCAATCTGCCGCCTGCGAGAACGCCGCCATGGCCCGTAAAAAAGCCGCCCTCGACTTCGAGCAATCCCTGAGCGACCTGCAGCAACTGGTCGAGCGCCTGGAAACCGGCGAGCTGTCCCTGGAGGACTCCCTGAGCGCCTTCGAACAGGGCATCGGCCTGACCCGCGAATGCCAGGCCGCTCTGGCCCAGGCCGAGCAGAAGGTGCAGATCCTGCTGGAGCGCGACGGCCAGCTGCAGGCAGCCCCCTTCGACCCGGATGCGCCGGCATGATCGCCGCCTACCAGGCCCGCTGCCAGGCACGGGTCGACGCCCAGCTCGACCTGCGCCTGCAGGCCCCGCTGCCCGCCCTGGAGCGGCTGTACCAGGCCATGCGCTACAGCGTGATGAATGGCGGCAAGCGCGTGCGCCCGCTGCTGGTCTACGCCGCCTGCGAAGCCCTGGCGGGCGATCTGGATCAGGCCGACGGCGCCGCCTGTGCGGTGGAGCTGATCCATGCCTACTCCCTGGTGCATGACGACCTGCCGGCCATGGACGACGATGACCTGCGCCGTGGCCAGCCCACCACCCACAAGGCCTTCGATGAAGCCTGCGCCATCCTCGCCGGCGACGGCCTGCAGAGCCTGGCCTTCGAAGCCCTGAGCGATGCCCGCGGCAACCCGCCCAGCAGTGAGGTGCGCCTGGCCATGCTGGCCTGCCTGGGCCGCGCCGCCGGCCCCGCCGGCATGGTCGGCGGCCAGGCCATCGACCTCGGCTCGGTCGGCCAGGTGCTCGACCAGGCCGGCCTGGAGCTGATGCACCGGCACAAGACCGGTGCTCTGATCGAGGCCAGCGTGCAACTGGGTGCCCTGGCCAGCGGCCAGGCCGACGAGCAGACCCTGCGCTACCTCGGCAACTACGCCCGGGCCATTGGCCTGGCCTTCCAGGTGCAGGACGATATCCTCGACGTGGAAAGCGACACCGCCACCCTGGGCAAGACCCAGGGCAAGGATGAGGCCAACGGCAAGCCCACCTACCCCGCCCTGCTCGGGCTGGACGCCGCCAAGGCCTATGCCCTGGAACTGCGCGACCAGGCCCTGCATGCCCTGCGCCCCTTCGACGCCAACGCCGAACCGCTGCGCGAACTGGCCCGCTATATAGTCGAACGACGCAGCTGATGGCTTGCAGCTTGTTGCTTAAAGCTTGTGGCCAGTTTCAGGTAAACTGCCGCATCTTTTGCCCCGATAACGACCCACCCGATGCCGACGACCTTCCACGAGATCCCCCGTGAACGCCCGCTGACGCCCCTGCTGGACCGCGCCAACACGCCGGACGAGCTGCGCCGCCTGGGTGAAGCCGAGCTGGAAACCCTGGCCGACGAACTGCGCCAGTACCTGCTGTACACCGTGGGGCAGACCGGCGGGCATTTCGGTGCCGGCCTCGGCGTGATCGAGTTGACCGTGGCCCTGCACTACGTCTTCGACACCCCGGATGACCGCCTGGTGTGGGATGTGGGTCACCAGGCCTACCCGCACAAGATCCTCACCGGCCGTCGCGAGCGCATGGCCAGCCTGCGCCAGAAGGACGGCATCGCGGCCTTCCCGCGGCGCTGCGAGAGCGAATACGACACCTTTGGCGTCGGCCACTCCAGCACCAGCATCAGCGCGGCGCTGGGCATGGCCATTGCCGCCCGCCTCAAGGGTGAGAAGCGCAAGAGCGTGGCGGTGATCGGCGATGGCGCCCTGACCGCCGGCATGGCCTTCGAGGCGCTGAATCACGCCAGCGACGTCAATGCCGACATGCTGGTGATCCTCAACGACAACGACATGTCGATCTCCAAGAACGTCGGCGGCCTGTCCAACTACCTGGCCAAGATCATCTCCAGCCGCACCTACGCCAGCATGCGCGAGGGCAGCAAGAAGATCCTCTCGCACCTGCCCGGCGCCTGGGAAATCGCGCGCAAGGTCGAGGAACACGCCAAGGGCATGCTGGTGCCCGGCACCCTGTTCGAGGAGCTGGGCTGGAACTATGTCGGTCCCATCGATGGCCACGACCTGCCCACCCTGCTCGCCACCCTGCGCAATATGCGCGACCTCGACGGCCCGCAGTTTCTCCATGTGGTGACCAAGAAGGGCAAGGGCTTCGCCCCGGCCGAAGCCGACCCCATCGGCTACCACGCCATCACCAAGCTGGAGCCGGTCAACCCGAGTGGCGCAGCGCTCGCCAGCCAGAAGCAGGCCAGCGGGCCGAAATACTCCAGCGTATTCGGCCAGTGGCTATGCGATATGGCTGCGGAAGATGCCCGCCTGGTGGGCATTACCCCGGCGATGAAGGAAGGCTCGGACCTGGTCGCCTTTAGCGAACGCTACCCGGCGCGCTATTTCGACGTGGCCATCGCCGAACAGCATGCGGTGACCCTGGCCGCCGGCATGGCCTGCGAAGGCGCCAAACCGGTGGTGGCGATCTATTCCACCTTTCTGCAGCGCGCCTACGACCAGCTGATCCACGACGTGGCGGTGCAGAACCTCGACGTGCTGTTCGCCATCGACCGCGCCGGCCTGGTCGGCGAAGACGGCCCGACCCATGCCGGCAGCTTCGATCTGTCCTACCTGCGCTGCATCCCCGGCATGCTGGTGATGACCCCCAGCGACGAGAACGAACTGCGCCGCATGCTCAGCACCGGCCACCTGTACAACGGCCCGGCAGCAGTGCGCTACCCTCGCGGTAGCGGCCCCAACGCCGCCATCGAGCCAGGCCTGGCGCCCCTGGAAATCGGCAAGGGCAACGTCCGCCGCCAGGGCCGCCAGGTGGCCCTGCTGGTATTCGGCGTACAGCTCGCCGAAGCCCTCAAGGTGGGCGAGACCCTGGATGCCACCGTGATCGACATGCGCTTTGTCAAACCCCTGGATGAGGCCCTGGTGCGCCAGCTGGCCGCCGACCACCAACTGCTGGTGACCATCGAAGAGAACAGCCTGATGGGCGGGGCCGGCAGCGCGGTCGGCGAATTCCTCGCCCGCGAGAACAGCCTCAAGCCCCTGCTGCAACTGGGCCTGCCCGACTACTACGTCGAGCATGCCAAGCCAGCGCAGATGCTCCAAGAGTGCGGGCTGGACGCCGCCGGTATCGAAGCCGCCATCCGCGAGCGCCTGGCCCGGCTGAGTGCATGAGCGCCACTCATCCTGAGCTGAGTCATGCCCGCTTGTAATTCATGCAGCTGCGCATTAAGGTGCGCGGCGTTTTACTTCCGCCAAGGTGCGCCCTTCCCCGTGAAGCGGCGTTAAACGGGAAGCCGGTGCGCTCACGTCGAGCCATCCCGGCACTGCCCCCGCAACGGTAATCGAACGCAGGCATGCCCTGCACACCCCTCACAGGCCACTGGAGCGATCCGGGAAGGCGAGGCGGTGAGATTCGAGAGTCCGGAGACCGGCCTTGCTGGATGTGACTGGTGTTGCGGAGGGCATCACCGTCAAGCTCAGGCGCGCCCGTCCCGCACGCCCGTTCTTGCCCCTGCCCTCCTCAAAAGTCTTCCGACCTTTTGAGGATTATCTAGATGAAATTGTCCCGTCTTGCCCTGGCAATCGCCTTGGCACCCGGCCTATTGCTGGCCGATGCACAGAACAGCCTTGAGCTGCCGCCCCTGGTGATCACCCGCGCCACGCCGCTGCAGAGCCCGGCACCGGCCAGCGTCAAGGTGATCAGCCGGCAACAGATCGAGGACAGCGCGGCCACCTCGCTGCTCGATGTACTGCGCGCCCAAGCCGGGCTGCAGGTACGCGACATGATCGGCGACGGCAGTCGCGCCACCTTCAGCCTGCGTGGTTTTGGCGAAAACGCGGTGAACAACACGCTGATTCTGGTAGACGGCCGTCGCCTCAACCAGCCCGCACTGGCAGGTGCAGACCTGAGCAGCGTTGCGCTGCGCAATATCGAACGTATCGAGATTATCCGTGGTGCCGGCACCGTGCTGTATGGCGACCAGGCCGTGGGCGGGGTGATCAATATCATCACCCGCACCCCGCGCCAGCGCGAAGGCTATCTGGAGACCAGCCGCGGCAGCCATGATCTTGAAGCCTTCCGCGGCCATATCTACCAACCCCTGGGCGCCGGCTTTTCTACCTACCTAAGCGGCGAATCGCGCACCCAGGACAACTACCGCGACCACAACAACGCCAGCTACAGCAATGCCTTTGCCCGCCTGCGCTATGACCATGACAGCGGCCATGCCCTGTATGAATACCAGACAGTGGACGATGAACTGCTCTACCCTGGCTCCCTGAGCCGCGAACAACGCCGCCAGGATCGCAAGCAGAGCTTTTCAAGTGAGTGGTTCGACAGCAAAACCCAGTTGCACCGCTTTGCCCTGGAGCAGCATCTAGGCGACATCTGGGCCGCCAACTTCGACTACAGCCATAGCGATCAGGATGGTGTGGGAAGCTTCGGGCCAGGCGCCGACTATACCCAGGGCACCCGTATCGAGACCTTCAGCCCGCGCCTGACCGCTCGCGTCGACAACGCTCTGGGCCGTGCCGAATGGCTGCTGGGCCATGACCATATCACCAGCGACTATGAAAGGTTCTCAGCCTGGGGCGATACCCTGTTCCGCCAGACCCTGCGCGACTGGTACAGCCAGTACAACCAAAGCCTGGGCCAGGATCTGACCCTGACCCTGGGTTACCGCAACAGCGAGACGGAAGATCGCAACAAGGGCGCGGGCAAAACCCATACCGACCGCGAAGACAGCAGCAGCATCGGCCTGAGCTGGCAAGCCAACAGCAATACTCGCGTCTTTATCAAGCGCGAGGAGGTGCTGCGTTGGGCCAATGTGGACGAGAACGCCTGGACCCTTCCCGGAATTGAGTTCCTCAAGCCGCAGACAGGCCAGTCCTGGGAAGGCGGTATCGAATGGCAGGACAGCGTGCAGCGCTACCAAGCCAGCCTCTACCGCCTCGATCTCAAAGGCGAGCTGATGTATGACGCTATGGCCAATGGTGGCATGGGCGCCAATATCAATCTGGACAAAACCCGTCGCGACGGCCTGCTGCTGGAGGCCGAGCGCCAGCTAAGCCCACGCCTGAGCATCGGCGGCCAGTACAGCTTTACCGATGCCGAGTACCGCGCCGGCAGCTTCAAGGGCAACGATGTGCCCTGGGTAGCGCGCCATAGCGCCAGCGCCCATCTGAGCTATGAGCTGCTGGCCGGGCTCAAGGCCTATCTGGAGGCGGTGCATACCGGCACCCGCTACTACTCCGGAGACGATGCCAATGCCCAGTCCAAGGCCGGAGGCTATACCCTGTTCAATGCGGCCCTGAGCTACGACTACCAGCAGTTCAGTGGCAAGCTGCGGGTCAATAACCTGACCGGCAAGCGCTATGACAGCCATGCAGGATGGAGCACCTGGTCAGGCAAATACTATTACCCCGCCCCGGAAGAACAGGTCCAGCTCAGCCTCGGCTATCGTTTCTAAACCAGCAGCCAACAGGCCAAGGCCGCGCATCTGCGCGGCCTTGGCCTATCTAATACGCCCCACTCAACCGCTCACAGAGCCTTTCCAAGGCCCCCAGCATCTGAAAGCTTGGCCGTTCCAGGCCATTGTCCGGCACCAGCCAGAGCTGCTCGCGCTCAACAGCCGTTACGCCCGGCCAGATACGCCAGGCCTCCAGCTGCTCTTGCACGCCGGCCAGGATCACCTCGGGGTTGCGCGCCAGCACCGCCTCGACGCTGACCTGGGGGGCGGGCAGGGAGAGGTCGGCAAAGATATTTTCGGCGCCGCATACGCCCAGGGCATCGCTGATTATCTGCTGCCCGCCGATGGTGTACAGCGGCACATCCCAGACCTGATAGAACAGGCGTAGCGGCCGTGGCCGGGCATAGCGCTGACGCAGCTCGGCCAGCCCCTGGTTAAAGCGCTGCTGCAACTGGCGGCCCTGCTCGGCGCGGCCGATGCGCAGGCCTACCTCGGCGAACTGTTCAGCCAGCTCCGCCAGCTTGCGCGGCTCCACCACCAAGAGAGGCAGGCCCATGCCCTCTAGCTGCCGGCGCTGGGCCAGGCTGATGCTGTCCGGCCCCAGCACCAGCAGATCGGGTCGCAGGCGCAGCAGGCTTTCCATCTCCAGCTGGCCGAAATGCCCGACCGACGGCAGGTGGGCCAGCTGCGCGGGGCGCACACCACCGTCGAGCAGGCCCACCAGCAGGTCACCGGCGTCCAGCTCCAGCATGATTTCCGTCAGGGAGGGGGCCAGGCTGACCACCCGCTCGACTGCCGCCACAGGCCCGCTGAGCAGCAGCAACAGGGCAGCCAGCAGCGTACGCATCAGCTCAGTTGCGCGGGGATACGGTAGAGGCAGAGCACCACCACGCTGGCCAGCGCCAGGAGGATCAGGGGGATGGCTTCCAGGCCGGCGAATACCGCAATGGCGGCGATCCAGGCCGGCAGGGCGGCGCCGAGCATGGCCAGGCGCCGGGTGCGCGCCAGCGCCATCCAGGCATCATGTTCCTCGGGGCCGTTCAACGCCTGCTCGGTGGCGATCAGGGCGCGTTTGTAGGCGGAAAACAGTGGCAGGCTGACAAACATCGAGGCCAGTCCGGCGATAAACAGCGGCATGCTCAGCACCCCGGCCTTGAGCCCGCTGCCAAAGGCCATATTGAGTACGAACAGCGGCGCCAGGGTGGCGGCCAGGTAGTGCCACCACTCCAGGGCCAGGCGGCGGCGCAGCTGGCCGCGGGTCACAGGCTTTCCTCGACCTCGCCCTGGTGCAGGCTGCCGAGCATGTGCCCGAGCTTGCCGGCCTTGGTGGCGAGGTATTTGCGATTGTGCGGGTTGTGGCCGATCTGCAGCGGTACCCGGGCCGCCACGCTGATACCCATATCGCCCAGGGCCTTGACCTTGCGCGGGTTGTTGGTCATCAACTTGAGCTGGCGGATGCCCAGATGATCGAGCATGGGCAGGCAGATCGCATAGTCACGCTGGTCGGCGCCAAAGCCCAGGCGCTCGTTGGCTTCCACCGTGTCGGCGCCGCCATCCTGCAGTTCGTAGGCGCGGATCTTATTCAACAGGCCAATACCGCGGCCTTCCTGGCGCAGGTACAGCAGCACGCCACGGCCTTCGGCGGCAATTGCGCGCAGCGCCGCCTCCAGCTGAAAGCCGCAATCGCAGCGCAGGCTGAACAGGGCATCGCCGGTCAGGCATTCGGAATGCAGGCGCCCCAGCACCGGCTCGCCATCGGCCACATCGCCAAAGGTCAGGGCGACGTGCTCCTTGCCGGTGGCCTCTTCGAGAAAGCCATGCATGGTGAACACGCCGAAGGGCGTAGGCAGCTGGGAGGCGGCGACAAACACGACGGACACCGGATGCTCCTAAAGATAAAGGACAAAAAGACAGGGCCGGCATTGTAACAGCAGGCCCGGCCAGGGGGTCAGCCTGAATTGCCGATGATGATTATCGATAAAAGCGCTGGCGCCCCTGTCACACCGGCCCTGCTAGTATTTCGATTCCAACACCAGCATATCCTGCTCGACCCGCCAGCCGACCCGGTTGAGAAAGCTCATGCCCAGCAGCGAATCGGCAGGGGAGCCGCCCTCCAGCACCACGGCCTCGACCCCCAGCACTTCCAGCTCGCCGACCTTGACCCGGTCCAGGCTGACCTGCCAGCCGCGCACCGTACCGCTGGCGGTGCTGACCTGCAGCGGTCGGCCGATCACCCGGTAGTCGATCCCCAGACGGCGGGCATGGCCATCGTTGAGGGCGATGGAGGTGGCGCCGGTATCCACCAGAAACTGCACCGCCTGACCATTGATCGAACCGGCGATCCAGTAGTGACCACCCGCCCCCTTGGCGATGCTGAGCTGTTTCTTCTCCGCTTCGGCAAAGCCGTCGCTGTACTCGCGGCTAAGGCTGTAGCTGCGCTCGACGCCATCGACCCGTAGCACGGCACCACGACTGTCGGCGCTAACCACCACCACGCCACCAGGGCCGGTCTGCCCCACCTTGACCAGCTTGCGCTGGCCATCGACGCTGATCACCGCCGCACCGGGAAACAGCCCCACCACGCGCACCTGGCTCGCCGCGTCCGCCAGACCGGCCAGCAGCAACAAGGCCAGCAATGAAGTTTTCAACCTGTACATAAAGGCCCTTGCGCCTCAATCAAATGGATAGGGTTGCTGCCAGCGGGCAAAGACTGCGCGCAGCTCGTCATTGCCCTTGAGCAGCCCCAGACGCTGATCATACACCGCGGCCAGCGCCCGCCCCCGGGGGTTGTCGGCAAAGCCCAGGTAGATCGGCAGCCAGGTCAGCTCGTTGATGCGATAGAGCTGTGGCTGCTCGGTCTGTTGCAACACGTCCTGCACCTCGCTCAGGGCATCCACGTAGTAGTCCATATGCCCCAGCTGCAGCATACCGAGGATACCCTCGCGGCGCTGGATTTCCCGGTACTGACGCAAATTTGGCAGATAACGCTGGTACTCATAGCCCCGCATCCAGGCCAGGCGATACTGGCCCAGGCTCTCCAGGGTCGGCACCGGCTTGTCGGCCAGGCCCAGGGCAATGATCTGGTCGGCATCGTAGGGCTCGCGGGGGTAGAACACGCCTTCATCGACCTCATTGAGGTAGGAGCCGACCCAGGCATCGGCCTGGCCGCGCTGCACCAGACCGATGGAGCGCATATAGGGCACACTCTGGATAACCAGCTCGATCCCGACCGGCTCGAAGATCAGACGCAGAATGTCCCAGGCCAGACCGGTGCCATCGGCCTGGGTATGGCCTTCCCAGACTTCGCTGACGATACGCGCCTGCTCCGGCACGACAGGGGCGGCCTGCAGCGGCAGGCACAGCAGCACGGACAACAGCAGCACACAGCAACGAGTCATGGATCGCCCCTTGTCAGTTCAACCAGGCGGCCAGCACTCCATTGGCCCAGGCCCACACCACGGCTTGCAGCACCAGCCAGGCGGCCACCCCAGCCAGGATGTCGTCCAGCATGATGCCCAGCCCCCCATGCACCCGCCGATCCACCCAGCTGATCGGCCAGGGCTTGAGGATGTCGAACAGCCTGAATAGTAAAAAGCCTAGCAGCATCCAGCCCCAACCGGCGGGTACCAGCCACAGGGTGATCCAGATACCGACGAACTCGTCCCAGACAATTCCCTCGTGGTCATGCACGCCCAGCTCCCGCGCCACCTTGCCGCACAGCCAGAAGCCGAACAGGCTACCCAGCACCAGCACCAGGCCATAGCCCCAATCCGGCAGCCACTGCAGCAGTGGCACAAAGGCCAGGCCAACCAGCGTGCCCCAGGTGCCCGGCGCCTTGCGCATGGCCCCCGAGCCGAAGCCGAAGGCAAGAAAGTGCCAGGGATTGCGCCAGACCGAAGGTGGCACCCGCGGCCCGGGCTGATGAGTAGTAGTGTCTGTCACGCCGAACCCTCGAAATGTTGATAGCCGCCCAGCGGCACCGGCAGAACCTGGCCTTGCTCGTCGAGCAGCTGCACACCCTGCCCCGCCACCACCTGGCCGACCACCGCGACCGACCAGCCAGCGGTTTGCAGAGCGGGCAGCTCGGTCGCCGGCAGGGTAAAGGTCAGACGGTAATCGTCACCACCACTGAGGGCACAACGGCGGGCACCTTCCAACCCATGCAGCGCCTTGAGGGGCGCGGACAGGGGCAGACGTGCCAGCTCGATCTGCAGCGCCACCCCGGAGGCCGCGGCGATATGCCCACAGTCGGCCAGCAGGCCATCGGAAATATCCAGCGCCGCCGTGGCCTTGCCGCGCAGCGCCTGGCCCAGAGCCAGCTGCGGTTGCGGCGACCAGTAACGGGCCAGCAGTGCCTCGGCCACAGCCGGCTCGGCCTGCAACTGCCCCAGCACCAGCGGCAAGGCGCCGGCGCCATCGCCCAGCGTGCCACCCACGCAGAGCAGTTCGCCCACCCGCGCGCCGCCACGGGTCAGGGCCTGGCCCCGGGGCACACGACCAAAGACCGTCAGGGTCAGGCTCAGGGGGCCGCGGGTGGTATCGCCGCCAATCAGGCGCAGGCCGCAGTCTTGTGCCATCAGGTTCAGGCCGCGGGCAAAGGCCTGCAGCCAGTCGGCGCGGGCGGCAGGTAATGTCAGGGCCAGGGTAAAGCCGATGGGCGTGGCGCCCATGGCCGCCAGATCGCTGGCGGATACGGCCAGGGCACGCTGGCCCAGCAAGAAGGGGTCGGCGGCCTCGGGAAAGTGCACCCCGGCCACCAGGCTGTCGGTGGACACCGCCAGCTGTTCGCCGGCCGGTATATCCAGCAGGGCACAGTCGTCGCCGATGCCCAGGGCCACGCCTTCGCCCGCCTGCGCACAGGGCGCGGCGGCGAAGTAGTGACGGATCAGCTCGAACTCACCCATGAGATAGCAACGATCTGCTGCGCACCGGTCCCGCTGCGCTGCAACGTAGCCCCTTGCAGGACTCTGGCTCGCAAGATCGTAAGCCAAACATCGCCAAGACCTTAACGCTTGAAGGCGCGAACTTCATCGGCCCGCAGGCGCGGCGCCAGCTTGTCCAGCACGCCATTGACGAACTTGTGCCCGTCGGTGGCGCCGAACACCTTAGCCAGCTCGATGCCTTCGTTGATCACCACGCGGTAGGGAATATCCACGCGGTTTTTCAGCTCGTAGGTGGACAGGCGCAGGATCGACAGCTCGACCGGGTCGATCTCGGCCAGGGGCCGGTCGAGCAGGGACTCGAAGGCGCCGTCGATCTCGCCCTTCTGCCGCGGTACGCCGTGCAGAATCTCGTGGAAATAGGCGCCATCCACCGCGCTGAAATCGTTGTCGACGCGAAACTGCGCTTCGATCTCATTCAGCGACTGGCCAGCGATATGCCAGGAGTACAGGGCCTGCATGGCCAGGGTGCGCGCCTGACGGCGGGCCAGGGTCTTGCCGCTGGGGACTTTCGGGCCTTTGCTCTGGGGCTTCTGCCCGCCGTTATCGCTCTGGCTCACTTGGCCTCCAACTGCGCCAGCAGGCTGATCATTTCCAGAGCGGACAGGGCGGCTTCGGCGCCCTTGTTGCCGGCCTTGGTGCCGGAACGTTCGATGGCCTGCTCGATGGAGTCGACGGTCAGCACGCCAAAGGCCACCGGCACGCCGAATTCCATGGACACCTGGGCCAGGCCCTTGGTGCACTCACCGGCGACATATTCAAAGTGCGGGGTACCGCCACGGATCACCGCGCCGAGGGCGATGATGGCGTCGAAATCGCCACGCTGGGCAACCTTCTGCGCCACCAGGGGAATCTCGAAGGCGCCTGGGGCACGGATGATGGTGATATCGCTCTCGCTCACGCCATGACGCACCAGGGCATCAACGGCGCCGCTGACCAGGCTTTCCACGACGAAGCTGTTGAAGCGGCCAACCACCAGGGCGTAGCGGCCCTTGGGGGCGATAAAAGTACCTTCGATGGTCTTCAGGGTCATAGCGAGTTCTCACAATGTTTAAAGAGCCAGGGCTTAGGTGCCCTGAAATAAAAATAGGTGCTCCCAGGTGGAGCGGATGTTGCTCCCCTCTCCCTGTGGGAGAGGGGTATCAGATACGACTCCTACGGAGCCGCGTCTTTATTCAGCCGGCAGGTATTCTACAACCTCCAGGTCGAAACCGGATATTGCATTGAACTTCATCGGCGAGCTCATCAGGCGCATCTTGCGCACGCCCAGGTCGCGCAAAATCTGCGAGCCGGCGCCCACGGTGCTGTAGGTGGTGGGGTTGGCCACCTTGGCCTCGTTGCCCAGCTGACGCTCCAGGTGGGCCAGCAGGTCCGGGCCGGTCAGCGGGTTGCCCAGCAGCAGTACCACGCCGCTGCCGGCCTTGGCCACTTCGCTCATGGCCGCGCGCAGGCTCCAGCGACCACCCTGCTTGACCATAAACAGGTCGCGCAGTGGGTCCATATTGTGCACCCGCACCAGGGTTGGCTCCTCGGCGCAGATCTTGCCCAGGGTCAGGGCCATGTGCACATCGCCTTCCACCGAGTCACGGTAGGTGACCAGGTTGAACTGGCCCAGTTCGCTGTCCAGCACCTGCTCGCTGACGCGCTCGACGGTGCGCTCGTGGATCAGGCGGTAGTGGATCAGGTCGGCAATGGTGCCGATCTTCAGGTTGTGCTCTTCGGCGAACTTTTCCAGCTCCGGGCGACGGGCCATGGTGCCGTCGTCGTTCATGATCTCGCAGATCACCCCACTGGGCTCGAATCCGCCCATGCGCGCCAGGTCGCAGGCTGCCTCGGTGTGCCCGGCACGGGCCAGCACGCCGCCGGGCTGGGCCATCAGCGGGAAGATATGGCCGGGGCTGACGATATCGTCGGCCACCGCATTGCGCGCCACCGCAGCCTGCACGGTGCGCGCGCGGTCGGCGGCGGAGATGCCGGTGGTCACCCCGGTGGCGGCTTCGATGGACACGGTGAACTTGGTGCCGAAGCCCGAGCCGTTGCGCGGTGCCATCAGCGGCAGCTTGAGCAGCTCACAGCGCTCGCGGGTCATCGGCATGCAGATCAGGCCGCGGGCGAAGCGCGCCATAAAGTTGATATGTTCGGCGGTCACGCACTCGGAGGCGATGATGATATCGCCTTCGTTCTCGCGGTCCTCGTCATCCATCAGGATGACCATCTTGCCGGCGCGGATGTCTTCGATCAGTTCTTCAGCGGTGTTGAGCGCCATGGGGCGTCTCCTTTAATTCTTCAGGTAGCCGTGTGCGGCGAGAAAGCTTTCGGTCAGGCCCGATGCCTTGGGTTCGGCGGCCTTGTCGCCGAGCAGCAGGCGCTCCAGGTAACGCGCCAGCAGATCCACTTCGAGGTTGACCTGACGCCCCGGGCGGTAATCGACCATGATGGTCTCGGCCAGGGTGTGCGGCACGATGGTCAGCTCGAATTCGGCGCCATTGACCGCGTTGACCGTCAGGCTGGTGCCATCGACGGTGATCGACCCCTTGTGCGCGATATATTTGGCCAGCTCACGGGGCGCGCGGATCTTGAACTGCACGGCGCGGGCATTGTCCTCGCGGGAGATGACCTCACCGATACCATCGACATGACCACTGACCAGATGACCGCCCAGGCGACTGGTCGGGGTCAGGGCCTTTTCCAGGTTGACCGGGCTGCCGGCCTTGAGGTCGATAAAGGCAGTGCGCGCCAGGGTTTCGCGGCTGACATCGGCCCAGAAGCCATCGCCCGGCAATTCCACGGCGGTCAGGCACACACCATTGACCGCAATGCTGTCGCCCAGCTTCACATCCGCCAGATCCAGCTTGCCAGTGGCCACATAGACCCGCACATCGCCGCCCTTGGGGGTCAGCGCGCGGATACTGCCAATGGCTTCAATAATCCCGGTAAACATCACACCTCCCCTGATCGCGACTCGTGGCAGGCAACAGGCCCGCCGCAAGAAAAATACAAGACATCACGCCACTCCTGTTTGCTGACAAACAGGGCGTATGGGAGCGAAAGGGATTTCACGGGCGCAGTCAGGCCGCACCCCTGGAGGGAATCCCGCTCTCTCTTTATCCGGACTATGACCGTCGGCCCCGGAATCACACCGAGTCTGCTGACCTTGCCAGGCTGTGTTCAAACAGCCCTGGCAAGCGCTCGCGGGCTAGACGCAAAAGCATCATTACCGCCGGTGGGGAATTACACCCCGCCCTGAGAACGTACAGGCCACCTGCGTGGCCGAGTGGCGTTTTACCACAATTGCCGGCGCCCTGCATGCTCAGGCGACCGCGTGAATAGACCAAGATCACTCGATGGGCTGGGGCACCGCAATAATCCGCCAGTCATCGCCCACCGCGCGCATTTCCACAATTTTCAGCGCCGGGGCCTCAGCCATGCGCCCCAGGGGCAGGTCGAGCAGCGGCCGGGCGCTGGAGCCGAGAAACTTGGGGGCGACAAACAGCTGGTATTCGTCCACCAGGCCCTGGCGGGCGAAGGCACCGGCCAGGCGCGGCCCGGCCTCCACCAGCACCTCGTTGGCGCCACGTACAGCCAGTTCCAGCAACAGCTTGCGCAGATCGACATGACCATTGCTGCCGGGCACGGCCAGCAGTTCATGACCGTCATCCACATAGCGAAAGCGCGCCGATGCCGCCGCGCAGGTGGCCACCATGGCCGCGCCCGCCTGGAAGAAGGGCGCACTCAGGGGCACACGCAGACGCCCATCGACCAGCACGCGCAGGGGTTGGCGCGACAGCGCCATAAAGGTCTGCTCGGTATCCAGGCCCAGCTCGCTTTCGCGCAGGGTCAGGCGCGCGCCATCGGCCAGCACGGTGTCGGCACCGGTGAGCACCACGCTGGAGCGGGCGCGCAGACGCTGCACCGCCGAGCGCGCCGCCGGCCCGGTGATCCACTGGCTCTCGCCATTGGCCATGGCGGTGCGACCGTCCAGGCTCATGGCCAGCTTGACCCGGACAAAGGGCAGGCCCCGCTCCATGCGCTTGATAAAGCCGGCATTGAGGCTGCGTGCCTCGGCCTCCAGCACGCCACTGTGCACCGCGATGCCGGCATGCATCAGGCGCAGCAGGCCACTGCCACCGACCTGGGGATTGGGGTCCTGCATGGCCGCCACCACCCGCGCCACCCCGGCATTGATCAGGGCGTCGGCACAGGGCGGGGTGCGCCCGTGATGGCTGCAGGGCTCCAGGGTCACATAGGCGGCGGCACCGCGCGCCAGCTCACCAGCCTGACGCAGGGCATGCACCTCGGCATGGGGCTCGCCGGCCCGGGCATGCCAGCCCTCGCCGACGATGCGCCCGTCACGCACGATGACGCAGCCGACCCGGGGGTTGGGATGGGTGGAGTACAGACCCTTGCGCGCCAGTTCCAGGGCGCGGGCCATAAAGGCGTGATCGCTGTTCATCATCAGCCCTTGGCGGGCTCGCGGGACAGTCGCTCGATCTCTTCGCGGAACTCGTTGAGATCCTGAAAACGCCGATAGACCGAGGCAAAACGGATATAGGCCACTTCATCGAGCTTCTGCAGTTCGGCCATCACCAACTCGCCCAGCACCAGCGACTTGATCTCGCGCTCACCGGTGGCGCGCAGCTTGTGCTTGATATGGGCGATGGCCGCCTCCAGGCGCTCGATGCTCACCGGGCGTTTCTCCAGGGCGCGCTGCATGCCGGCGCGCAGCTTGTCTTCATCGAAAGGCTGACGGCTACCGTCCTGCTTGATCAGCCGCGGCATCACCAGCTCGGCGGTCTCGAAAGTGGTGAAGCGCTCCTCGCAGGCCAGGCATTCGCGCCGACGGCGCACCTGCTCGCCCTCGGCGACCAGGCGCGAGTCGATAACCTTGGTGTCGTTGGCGCCGCAGAAGGGACAGTGCATAAATAAAGCAGCCTTGGACGGGAAGCCGCCATGGTAGCGCATCCCACGGGCAAGACAAGCCGCGGACTTTGCGCTATATAGGCGCCCATATCCGCCAACCGGTGCCTATCGTGACCTACCTCGCCAACGCCTTGCGTACCACGCTGCTGTGCAGCCTGCTCGGCCTGCTGCATGGCTGCACCAGCCCGGCCCCGACCAGCTCCGACACCGCGCCGCCAAGCCAGCCAGCCCCGACGCCCGACGCCCCCCCCGCAGCCCCCGCTATCGCGCCCGCGCATCAGCGCGAACTCAGCGGCAGCCTGCTCGGCATCCCGGCCCGGGCCCAGGTGGAACTGGCCCTGCTGGCCATCGACCCGAAGGGCCGGCCCTACTCTCTGCTGGCCCATGTGCAACTGCCGGCCAGTGGCGACAGCCTGGCCTTTCAGCTGCCCTTTGATGCCGAGCGTTTCGCCCTGCACCATCGGGTGGAATTGCGCGGTCGCGCCCACCTGGACGGCCGCCTGATCCTGCGCCTGCCGCCGCAGCCCATCCCCCACGCCGAAAATCGCCAGCTGGGCAGCCTGCGCCTGGTGCCGGCGCCATGAAGGCGCCGCAACCCCTGCAACAGGCCCTGGGCGAGCTGCTCGGTGATGCCCGCCTGAGCGCCACCGGCCTGCCCGGCACCGATATCCGCCTGTGGCTGATTGACGCCGAGAATATGGACCGAGCCTTCAGCCCCGAGGAAACCCGGCGCATTCTCGACGAGCCGCCCTACTGGTGCTTCTGCTGGGCCAGCGGCCTGGTGCTGGCGCGCTGGCTGGCCGAACGCCCCGAGTGGGTGCGCGGCAAGCGCGTGCTGGATTTTGGCGCGGGTTCCGGGGTGGCGGCCATCGCCGCGGCCAGGGCCGGCGCCCTTGAGGTGGTGGCCTGCGACCTGGACCCGCTGGCCATCGCCGCCTGCCGGGCCAATGCCGCGCTCAATGGGGTTGAGCTGAGCTACTCGGAAGACTTCTTCGCCGAGGCCGACCGCTTCGACCTGATCATAGTCGCCGATGTGCTCTACGACCGGGCCAACCTGCCGCTGCTCGACCAGTTCCTCAGCCGTGGGCGCCAGGCCCTGGTGGCCGACTCCCGGGTCAAGGACTTCCAGCACCCGCTGTACCGCCACCTGGGGCAGCTGGAAGCCTGTACCTGGCCCGACCTGGCCGAGCCGGCCGAATTCCGCCAGGTCAATCTGTACCATGCCCAACGTGCCTGAACCCCAGGACACGGGCCTGCTTCGCCTGTTTTTCGCCCTGCCCTGCCCGCCCGATCAGGCCGCCGCCATCTGCCAGTGGCGCGCCGGCCAGGCGTTGCCCGGGCGCCCGGTGCCCGAGGCCAACCTGCACCTGACCCTGGCCTTTCTCGGTGCCCAACCGGCGAGTCTGCTGCCGGAACTGTATCGGCTCGCGCAGACAGTGCACTGCCCGGCCTTTGAACTGCGCCTGGAGCATCTGGACAGCCCCGGCCATGGCTTTATCTGCCTGCATCCAAGCCGAACGCCTGTCGCCCTCGACCAGCTGGCCAGCCTGTTGCGCGAAGCCCTGTTCGAACACGGGCTGGTGCTGCCGGATAGCCGCGCCTTTGTGCCCCACCTGACCCTGACGCGCCAGGCACCCCAGCGCCTGCATGGCCAGGCGCCGCTATTCGCCTGGCCGGTTACCCGCTTCGGCCTGTACCAGTCCTATAACGATGCAGAGGGCGTGCATTATCGCGAGCTGGCCAGCTGGCCCTTGCGTCCGCCCACGCCCGCCCCCATCTAACAGACCACTGCAAAACTACCTGCGTTGGCAATCCTGCGTTAAAAGCGACCTCACAGCCGAAGGCTGAACGCGCTTTAGCGCGGCCCCGAAGGGGTGAGCGAAGCGAATCAAATGCTCATGTACAACTTGTACACTCCGCTTTTGACTCACTACGTTCGCCCTGCGGGCCAGCCTGCGGCTGTTACTCCGCTTCGCTGCGTAGCGGCCGCTTTTGCCTTGTCTTGCCTGCCTCGCCAACGTTTTTCAACGGCCTGTTAAGATGCAGCCCTTACTCAAGCGAGAACCCCGATGAGCGACCTGCCCTATATCTTCGACGTCTCCGGTGCCGCCAGCTTCGAACAACTGGTGATCGAGAACTCCTTCCACAAACCGGTGCTGGTGGATTTCTGGGCCGAGTGGTGCGCGCCGTGCAAGGCGCTGATGCCGCTGCTGGCGCAGATCACCGAGGGCTACCGCGGCGAACTGCTGCTGGCCAAGGTCAATTGCGATATCGAGCAGGACATCGTGGCCCGCTTCGGCATTCGCAGCCTGCCCACCGTGGTGCTGTTCAAGAATGGCCAACCAGTGGACGGCTTTGCCGGGGCCCAGCCGGAGTCGGCCATCCGCGAAATGCTCAAACCCCATGTGGCCGAACCGGCGCCCCTGGCGGCCGACCCCATGGAGAGCGCCCGCGCTCTGTTCGACGAGGGCCGCATCGGCGAAGCCGAGGCCCTGCTCCAGCAACTGCTGACCGAGAATAATGAGCACGCCGCCGCGCTGATCCTCTACGCCCGCTGCCTGGCCGAGCGCGGCGAGCTGGGCGAAGCGGAAGCCGTGCTCAATGCGGTGAAAGGCGATGAACACAAGCAGGCCCTGGCCGCCGCCCGCGCCCAGCTGACCTTCCTGCGCCAGGCCGCCAGCCTGCCCGAGGTGGCCAGCCTGAAAACCCGCCTGGCGCAGAATGGCGAAGATGACGAGGCCTGTTACCAGCTGGCCATCCAGCAACTGGCCCGGCAACAGTACGAACCGGCTCTGCAGGCCTTGCTGCAGCTGTTTATCCGCAACCGCAGCTATGCCGAGGGCGCGGCGCACAAGACCCTGCTGCAAGTCTTCGATCTGCTGGGCAACGACCACCCGCTGGTCACGGCCTACCGGCGCAAGCTGTACCAGGCGATTTATTGACGGCGCAAAGGGTAGGGTGGAAAACCGCGAAGCGTTTTCAATCCTACGCCGTAGCCCTATTGATCAGCCCAGCCAGTGATAGATGGCCGCGTCTGCCCCGGCCTGCACGCGAACCTGCTCACAGTGGCGCATACGCACCAGCAGGCGCTTGCCCGCCTGCTCACTGCCAGCCAGAGCCGCCAGCTGTTTGAGCAGGTGCAGCCCGTCCATCTGCCCAGCCTCACGCAGCAGTTGCAAAGCCGTCTGCCACAGCTGCTGATCACCCTCAGCAGCGGCGCTGGCTGCAGGTGGCGCCGCCGCAACATCTTTAGACAATTGCGCCCCCAGTTGCGCCCAGTCCTGGGCATCCAGCTCAAGGCTCAGGTCCACCGGCCAGGCGCCTATATGTCCGCGAATTCTGATCATGCCCGCTTCTCCACAATTCAGCAGCCATGCTCCCACGACAGGCACTGCGGGCATAGCCTGGCTGGCCAGAGCCGGCATAAAGTTGTTATAACGTAACAACTGCAACCCCTATCGATGGAGATTCCCATGCGCCGCCTGCTGCTTGCCCTGCCTTTTGCCCTGCTGCCCCTGAGCCTCGCCCAGGCCCACCAGCACGGCCATAAACATGACCACAAGCATGAGCACAGCCATGAACATGCCGAGCATGGCAGCCTGGGCGCCCATGAGCACGGCACTGCCGAGCTCAATGTGGTGCTCGACGGCCAGACCCTGGAAATTGAACTGAAGAGCCCGGCCATGAACCTGCTCGGCTTCGAGCATGCCGCCAAAAGCGACGCCGACAAGGCCAAGGTGGCCGAAGTGCGCAGCCAGCTGGAAGCCCCCCAGGCGCTGTTTGGCCTGAGCGCAGGCAATTGCACCCTTAGCGAGCAGGCATTGGAAAGCCCGCTATTTGCCGACGCCAACGCGCATAAAGAACACGATCACAAACATGACAAAAAGCACGCACACAAGCATGACCACAAGCACAAACACGCCGAGCACAAGGCTGACGAGCACGGCCATGACGAGCACAGCGATATCCACGCCCACTACAGGTTCACCTGCCAACAGCCACAAGACTTGAAACAGCTTGATCTGGCTGAACTGTTCACACGGTTCCCCGGCACAGAGAAAATTCAGGTACAACTGATCGGCCCCAATGGTCAGCAGGGCCTGGAGCTTGGCCAGGGCAAGACCACCCTTAGCTTCTAATCTCTTTTTACTAGCAGATCGGCCGGGGCAACCCGGCCGTTTAGTGTATGAGCCAACCGCTGATAGAGCTGTCCGACCTCGGTTTTGCCTGGCCCGGCCAGGCGGAGTTGCTGGACATTCCCGCCTTCCACCTGCAACGCGGGGAAAGCCTGTTTCTCAAGGGCCCCAGCGGCAGTGGCAAAACCACCCTGCTGGGTCTGCTCGGCGGCGTGCAGAAACCGCAGCGCGGTCACATCCAGGTGCTCGGCCAGAACCTGAGCCAGCTGTCCGCCGGTGCCCGCGACCGCTTCCGGGTAGACCATACCGGCTATATCTTCCAGCAGTTCAACCTGCTGCCGTTTCTCTCGGTACGCGAGAACGTGCAGCTGCCCTGTCATTTTTCGCGCCTGCGTGCGCAGCGGGCCCGCCAACGCCATGGCAGCGTCGACCAGGCCGCAGCCACCCTGCTCGCCCACCTGGGCCTGGATCAGCCCGACCTGCTTGAACGACGCGCCGATGCGCTGTCCATCGGCCAGCAGCAGCGGGTGGCCGCCGCCCGCGCCCTGATCGGCCAACCGGAACTGGTGATCGCCGACGAGCCGACCTCGGCCCTGGACTACGATGCCCGCGAAGCCTTTCTCCAGCTGCTGTTCGCCGAATGCCGCGAAGCCGGCTCCAGCCTGCTGTTCGTCAGCCATGACCAGAGCCTGGCGCCACTCTTCGACCGCAGCCTGTCGCTGGCTGAGCTCAACCGCGCCACCCGCCCCGCAGACCATTGAGAAACTACCTACGTTGCCGATGCGGCGTTAAAAACAGGCTCAAAATGCTCATTTACAACAGTAAACTCCGCTTTTTCGCCTGTTTTTGCCTTGCCTCGGCTGCCTCGCCTACGTTTCTCAACGGCCTGCTCACGGAGATTTAGCATGTACTTACTGCGCCTGGCCCTGGCCAGCCTGGGCAACCGCCGCTTTACCGCCCTGCTCACCGTATTCGCCATCGCCCTGTCGGTATGCCTGCTGCTCGCCGTAGAACGGGTACGTACCGAAGCCCGGGCCAGCTTCGCCAATACCATCAGCGGCACCGACCTGATCGTCGGCGCCCGCTCGGGCAGCGTCAATCTGCTGCTGTATTCGGTATTTCGCATCGGCAATGCCACCAACAATATCCGCTGGGACAGTTTCGAGCGCTTCGCCGAGCATCGCCAGGTCAAATGGGCCATTCCCATCTCCCTGGGCGACTCGCACCGCGGTTACCGGGTAATGGGCACCAGCGCCGCCTATTTCGAGCACTACCGCTACGCCCGCAGCCAGAACCTGCAACTGCGCGAGGGCCGGATCTTCGCCGACGATCCCTTCGAGGTGGTGCTGGGCGCCGAAGTGGCCGACGCTCTCAAGTACCGCCTTGGCCAGGAGCTGGTGCTGGCCCATGGCGTGGCCCGTATCAGCCTGCTCAAGCATGACGACAAGCCCTTTACCGTGGTCGGCATCTTAGGCCGCACCGGCACCCCGGTGGACCGCACCCTGCATATCTCCCTGGCCGGCATGGAAGCCCTGCATATCGACTGGCAGAACGGCATGCCCGCCCGCGGCGCAGCGCAGATCAGTGCCGAGCAGGCCAGGACCATGGACCTGCAGCCCAAGCAGATCACCGCATTCCTGCTGGGCCTCAACAGCAAGATCGCCACCTTCAGCCTGCAGCGCGAGATCAATGAGTTCCGCGGCGAGCCGCTGCTGGCGATTCTGCCCGGCGTAGCCCTGCAGGAACTGTGGAGCCTGATGGGCACGGCGGAAAAGGCGCTGTTCGTGGTCTCGCTATTCGTCGTGCTCACCGGCCTGATCGGCATGCTCACGGCCATCCTTACCAGCCTCAACGAACGCCGCCGGGAAATGGCCATCCTGCGCTCGGTGGGTGCGCGCCCCTGGCATATCGCCGGGCTGCTGGTGGTCGAAGCCTTCGCCCTGGCCCTGGCCGGGGTGCTGCTCGGCCTGTTGCTGCTGTACCTGGGCATCGCCGGCGCCCAGGGCTATGTGCAGGCCAACTACGGCCTGTACCTGCCACTCAGTGCGCCAAGCGGCTATGAGTGGCGGCTACTCGGCGCTATCCTGTCGGCCGCCCTGCTGATGGGCTGTGTGCCGGCCTGGCGGGCTTACCGCCAATCCCTGGCCGACGGCCTGTCGATCCGACTCTGATGCTGTTGAGGTAGCCCCATGCTGCGCCCTGTGCTCGCCCTTTTGCTGCTGGTTATGGCCAGCCCCCTGCTGGCCGCCGAGGTGCGCGAGCTGACCTGGCTGGAGATGGTGCCCGCCGACGCGCCACCGCAGGTGATGGAACCCATGCCTATCCATGACCTCTCGCAGTTGGCCGACGCCCTGGCCGAGTCCGGCCCGGCAGCCCTGCAGCAGTCGCCGGCGGCCCCGGTGGTCGAAGAGCTGGACGGCCAGCAGGTCAAGCTGCCGGGCTATATCGTGCCGCTGGATGTGACCGACGAAGGCCGGGTGATCGAGTTCCTGCTGGTGCCCTACTTCGGCGCCTGCATCCATGTGCCACCACCGCCATCCAACCAGATCGTGCATGTCACCACCGAACTGGGCGTTCTGCTGGACGCCCTGTACCAGCCGTTCTGGATCGAGGGCGCGCTCAAGGTCGAGCATGTCAGCAGCGAGCTGGCGGAAGTGGGCTACCAGATGCAGGCCGACAAGATCTACGCCTATGAACTGCCGGATAGCTGACACAGTACCGGCCAACAGGCGCCTGTAGGGTGCGCTGCGCGCACCACCCGCGCATGTCCAGCGGTGCGCATGGCGCACCCTACGGGCGAATGCATTGACCTAACCGCGCTCGGCCAGACGACTTTCCCGCTGCTGACTCAACTCGCTCTCTGCCCAGGCCCGCCAGGCCCGGACCTGGCTGCGGTCGGCGCCGGCCTGCTCGGCCTTGCTCAGGGCCTCCAGCCCGGCCTGCCAGCGCTGCTGCTCCAGCTCCAGCTGGGCCAGGCCCAGCCAATGCTTGGGATTGCCGCTGCGCGGCGCCAGCTGACGAAACACGCTGGCGGCCTGCTGACGCTCACGGGCCTGCCACCAGAGCTGGGCCAGGCGTTCTTCGCGGGCCGGGGTGCGGGCCAGCAGGCCCTGCTCGAACAAGCCGGCGAGCAGCCTGGCGCCTTGCCAGGGCTGACCGGCGCCACTGGCCAGCAGCACCAGATTGTCCAGTTCGGCTTCGCTGAAGGGCACCCCCTTGGCCTGGGCCGCGCGCAGGGTGGCCAGGGCCTTGTCATGCCGCCCCTCCAGTTGCTGCAGGGCGGCCAACTGGCGCCAGGTACGCGGCTGATCCGCCTGGCGCGCCAGCAGGCGGCGCTGCCAGGCCTCGGCGGCGGCATAACGCTTGAGGTCGGCATTGACCGCCACCAGAAACTGCAGCCAACTGTCGGCAGCGCCGGGATTGGCCTGCACATAGCGTTCGGCCAGAGGCAGGGCCTTGGCCGGCTGACCGAGGCCCTGATAAGCCTGCACCAGCATCTGCAATACTTCTTCGCCAACACTGGCCTGTTGCCCGGCCAGGAGCTTCACCACGGCGGCATAACGCCGCTCGGCAAGATTCAGGCGCGCCAGATTCAGCCGCTCCTCGGCCGCCATGGCCTGATCCAGATGGTCACTGTGCAGGGCCTTGTCCAGCCAGTCGATGGCCGCGGCGTGGCGCCCTTCGGCCCAGGCCAGATAGGCCTGGCTGCGCCAGACCAGCGCCTGCTCCAGGCTGCCCTGGCGCGGCTTGAGCCCATCCAGGGTGCGCCGGGCGGCGACATGATCGCCCTGCTGCTGGGCGCTCTGCGCCGCATTCAGGCCGCGAAACACCGCGGGGTCGATCGACTGCGCCGCCTGGGCGGCACTGACCACACAGAGCAGCAACGACAGGGTCAGACGACGCATCTCAACCTCCCCTCTGCAGACGGAAATGCAGGGTCTTGACCGCCTCGCGCGGCACCGCCAGGCCGTTCTCGGTACGCGGGGCAAAGCGCCAGCGCAGGGCGGCGCGGCGCGCTTCGCGTTCAAACACATTGGCCGGGCTGGCCTCGATCACCCGCAGATTCTCCACACTGCCGGCGCGGTTGATGGTGAAGGCCAGCTTGACGTGACCCTCGATACCGCGCTGCAGGGCATGGCGCGGGTATTCCGGGCGCACATCGTTAAGTGGCATCACCTCGCTCTCCGGCCCACCGGCCTGGCCACCGCCCTCCTCGGCGGCCGGCGCGCTGGGCGCCGCGGCAGCGGAGGCAAGGCCCGCCAGACTCGGCGCCGGGGCGGCGCTCAGGCTGACTGCGCTGCTCAGGCTGGGCAGCGGCAGGTCCAGGGTCGGCAACGCGCTGGGAGCGGCCGTCATCGGCGTGGGCGCCTGCGGGGTGGGGGGCGTCTGCGCCTGCGGCTGTTGCGGCGCCTGCTGGCGGGTACGGGTCGCCGCCTGGCTGCTGTCGGTATCCAGGCGTACGAAGTTGGCCACCACCACGGGCTTGTCGGCCACCTGCGGCCTGGGCGGCGCCACCATATAGAGCATCAGGACAAACAGCGCCAAGGCCATCAGGCAGCCACCGAGCAGGGCCAGGGGCAGACGCATCAGCGCGCCCCCGCAGTGGCCGCCAGGGCCACATCCTGCACGCCGGCCAGGCGCGCCTGATCCATCACCTGCACCACCAGGCCGGTGCGCGCATCCTGATCGGCCTGCACCACCACCGCGCCCTCAGGCTGATCCAGGCGCAGGCGCTCGACGTGGGCGCGCACGCTGCGCACATCGACAACCTTCTTGTCCATCCACACCTGGCCGTCAGCGGTCACTGCAATCAGGATATTGCCCTTGTCCTGCGGGCTGGCAGTCTGCGCCTGGGGGCGCTGCACCTCGACCCCGGCCTCCTTGATAAAGGAGCTGGTGACGATAAAGAAGATCAGCATGATAAAGACCACATCGAGCATCGGCGTCAGGTCGATGCCGGTGTCTTCTTCGGTCTGATGATGGCGACGCATGCGCATAGGGGTGATCTCACTCGTGCCGCAACTGGTCGGCCAGCCGCTCAAGGGCCCGGCGTGCGTCCCGTTCCAGACGCGCCAGGCTGAATAATCCAGTAATGGCCAGGACCATCCCGGCCATGGTCGGCAGGGTCGCCTGCCAGACCCCGGCAGCCATGCCGCGGGGGTTGCCGGTACCGTTCAGGGCCAGCACATCGAATACCGCGACCATGCCGCTGACCGTGCCCAGCAGGCCCAGCAGCGGGTACAACGCCACCAGGGTCTTGCCCAGGCGCAGCGGACCGAGCAGTTGCTGCCGGGCCTGGGCCAGCCAGGCACTGCGCACCGCCCGCGACCAGCGCCCCGGCTCATCCCGGCTCATGTCCCGCCAGGCCCGGCGCCGCTCGCGGCCCCAGTGGGGAAATACCCGGCGCACATACCAGAAACGCTCGAACATCAGGGTCCAGAACAGCACACAGAGCAGCGCCAGGGCCCACATCACCACGCCGCCTGCCCCCATAAAGTCGAACAGCGCCTGCACGCTGTCCTGCAGGCTCAGCCAGAGGGCCAGCCCCTCAGTCACGGCGCGGGGCCCCGGACAGGTGCAGGGCAATCAGCCCGGCGCTCTGCTGCTCCAGCAACTGGATCAGCGCCTTGCTGCGACTGGCCAGCAGGCTATGCAGGAACAGCAGTGGAATCGCCACCACCAGGCCCAGCACCGTGGTCACCAGGGCCTGGGAAATACCCTCGGCCATCAGCCGCGAGTCGCCGCCACCGCCCTGGGTAATGGCCTGGAAGGTGACGATCATGCCGGTCACGGTACCCAGCAGGCCCAGCAAGGGCGCCACCGCGCAAAGCAGCTTGAGCAGGCTCTGGCCCTTTTCCAGGGGCGGGGTTTCCTGCAGGATCGCCTCGTCCAGTTTCAGTTCCAGGGTTTCCAGATCCGCCAGCTGCGGCTTGGGCCCCAGCACCCCGATGACCCGCCCCAGGGGGTTGTCGTCACGGGGCCGGCCGAGGTCGCGCATCTGCCCATCGACGCCACGGCCGATGCGCCCGAGCACGAGCATGCGCCAGCCAGCCAGGGCCAGGCCCAGGGCGCCCAGGGCCACGATGATCCACCCCACCAAGCCGCCCTGCTGCAGGCGATCCCACAGGCTTGGCTGACGCTGCAACTGCGCCAGCAGTGTACCGCGGGTGGGGTCCACAGGCAGGCTGGCCAGGGCCTCGCGACTACCCAGGTAATCGCGTACCTGGCCCAGCCCGCCGGGCTGGCGCGGTGGCGCCAGCAGCTCGCCGGCATCGCTGTCATAACGCAGCTGGGCCTGCTCGGCGAAGGCGGAGAAAGTGCCCACGCGTAGCACCGCCTGCTCCTGGCGCTGGCCATCGGCGGCCACCACCGGCAGGTTCAGGCGCTCGACCCGGCCACTGGCGGCCAGGTCTTCCAGCAACAGCAACCAGTAAGCCTCGATATCCGCCGCGGACGGCAGACTACGGCGCTCCGCCAGCGCCTTGAGCTGAGCCAGACGCTGCGGGTACTGGGCATTGAGCAGGCTGTCCTGCCACTGCCCGGCCACATCGCCGGCGCTCTGCCGCACCACGGCGAACAGCTCGCCCAGGTGGCCGGCACGCTGGGCCAGGAGCGCCTCCTGCTTGGCCAGCAGCCGCTCCTGGCGCTCGAACTCGGCCTTGAGGCGGTCGGCCTCGGCCTGCTGGCGCTGCAACTCGGCACGGGCCTGGGCCAGCAACTGGGCCCGCTCGCCGCGCTGGGCGACAAAGGCCTGCTCGCGGGCCTGCATGGCGCTGACCTCGGCGGCCCGCTCGCTGCGAATACGCTGCAGCAGCTGATCGGGGTTAAGGCTTGTGGCCACGGCATCCAGGGCCGGCAACAGGCTCAGCAGCAGTACGCTGAGAAGACGATTCATGGCGCGGCCTCCTCGACCAGGGTCTTGACCGGCAGTACCAGCCAGGCCGGGGCCTGCTCCTGACGGGCGATGGCAATGACCTGACGCAACGGGCGCCGGGCACTGCCGTCGAGGCGTTGCCAGCTACGCGCCTGCGGGTCCCACCAGCCGCTCTCATGGCCGTCCAGGGTCTGGTAATAAAGCATCACCCGACCCAGACGCAGGAATTCCACGCTGCGCGAACCCTCGGCCTGGGGCAGCTCGCCGCGCCAGGCTTCCAGGGTGCGGCCGTAATCGCTTTCCACCTGATAGGCCTCCAGGATGCGCCGGTATTTCTCAGCCAGGCTGACATCGGCGCGTGGCAGCAGATCCTGCAACTGAGCCAGGCGATCGCTACGCTCATCCGGCAGAAAGGGCAGGTCGGCGGCGATAAACTCGCCCAGCACCTCGACCATCCGACGCATCTGCGGGGTGACCGACTCCTGGGTACGCTCGATGCCATCGAGCTGTGCCTGATAGGCCGCCAGCTCCTGGCGCTGCGCCGTCACCAGCTCGCGCAACTGCAGGTTGTAGCCGCGCAGGGCCTCGGCCTGCTGCAGGGCAGCGCGGTATTCATCGAGCATGGCACGACTGGCGTCATCCAGTTGTTCGACGCGGGCCTGGGATGCCTTGGCCTCGGCGGCCAGGCGCTGGCTTTCATCCAGCGCGGCATCGAGGGCGGTCGCCATCACGGGCGCACTGAGCAGGGCCAATGCCAGGGTCGGCAGGCGCCTGGACAGAAGGGACATAGGAATTCCTTGGGCAAGCAAGTAAAGAGAAACATTATCAACTGCGTTAGCACCTGCAGGCAACCCGGCAATTTGCCCGCCAGGGGCCCAGAAACCACCCAGCCTGCGACAGAACAGCGCACGACAACTGCAACACCCCAGTACAGAGCCCTGCAGCCGCCACCCTGCCCGACCGCAACCGCCATGGGCTATAGATAGCAAGCTAATCTATTGAGCTGGATCAACAGACGCATTTTTCAGCGCCCTAACATCGTACTCAGCCAATACGAACCGATGCTCTATGGGAGTGCACTATGCGTAAGTCCGTTTTCACCACTTCTCTGCTGGCCCTGGCCATTGCCGCGCCCATGGCCCACGCCCACCAGGCCGGCGATATTATCGTGCGGGCCGGTGCAGTAACCGTCCAAACTGGCGAAAGCACTTCCAGCGTGAAGGTTGATCGCGGCGCGCTGGCTGGCACCGACCTGGGCGGCAAGGCTACTGTCGGCAACGACACCCAGCTGGGCCTGAACTTCGCCTATATGGTGACCGACAATCTGGGTGTAGAACTGCTGGCTGCCACCCCGTTCAAACATGATGTACATGTAAAAGGCACTGGCCTTGCGCCAGCCAACGGCAAGCTGGGTACCCTGACACACCTGCCCCCGACCCTGAGCCTGGTGTACTACCCACTGGACGCCAAGTCGGCCTTCCAGCCCTATATCGGCGCGGGCATCAACTACACCTGGTTTATGGATGGCGACACCAGCAGCCGCGCCGAAGACGCCGGTTTCAGCAACCTGCGCGCCACCAACAGCTGGGGCTGGGCAGCCCAGATCGGCGCCGATTACATGCTGACCGATAACATCATGATCAATGGCCAGATCCGCTATATCGATATCGACACCCAGGCCTATGTCGATCACAACACCATCGTGCCCGGCGGCGTACGTGCCAAAGTCGATGTGGATATTAAGCCCTGGGTCTATATGGTCGGCCTGGGTTACAAGTTCTAACCCACTGCCTATAAAAAAACCGGCTCTCGCAGCCGGTTTTTTGTGCCAGCCAGTCAGCCCTGCAACAGCCGGCGCAAGCCTTCGGCCAGGGGTGTCTGAGACGGCAGCTGGTACGCCGCCTGCAGCCGTTCGATAGCGGCCTTGGAGTGACGGATATCGCCCGCCCGCGCAGGCTGGTAGTGCACCTCGGGCAGCCCAGCACAAAGCCTGCCGATTTCGGCCAGGAGCTGGTTCAGGCTGACGGCCTGATTCCAACCCACATTGACCGCGCCCTGAATCACCTGCGACAGCGCCAGGGCCTGCACCAGCAGCTGCACCAGATCACCCACATAGAAGAAGTCGCGAGTCTGCTCGCCATCGCCAAACACGCTGATCGGCAGGCCTTGCTGGGCGCGCTGGGTAAAGATGCTGATCACCCCGGAATAGGGCGAGGATGGGTCCTGGCGCGGCCCGAAGATATTGAAAAAGCGAAAGACCGCAGGCTCCAGCCCATGCTGGCGGCGGTAGAAATCCAGGTAGTGTTCGCTAGCCAGCTTGTCCGCCGCATAGGGGGTCAGCGGCGCCTTGGGTGTGTCTTCGGCAATCGCCTGGCCTTCGCCGTTATTGCCATAGACCGCCGCGCTGGAGGCAAACAGCACGCGCCGGATACCGTGCTGGCGCATGGCCTCGCAGACATTCAGGGTGCCGATAAAGTTGCTCTGGTGGGTGGCCACCGGGTCATCCACCGAGGCCTGCACCGAGGCCACGGCCGCCAGATGGGCTACCGCCGTGCAACCCTGGATGGCTGCCTGCACCGTGGCGGCATCGGCCACATCGCCCTGGATAAACTCCAGGGCCGGGTTACCCAGGGCCAGATTGCTCCGCTTGCCCATGGACAGGTTATCCAGCACCCGCACCGCATGGCCGGCGGCCAGCAGCGCATCGACCAGATGGGAGCCGATAAAGCCGGCGCCGCCGGTAACCAGAATCCTGGATAAATCAGACATGGCGGTAATAGCGATCCAGTAGAGCAGGTAGCCCGGTACGCCAGGCCCGGGGCTTGATGCCGAAGGTGTGGAAGATCTTCTTGCAGGCCAGTACCGCATGCTGCGGCTCTTCCGCGGCGTCGGCACGGGCGGCGTGGGCCTGGGGACTGATCTCTTCGAGCAGGTTGCCGTGCAACTGGCGCGCCTCGCTCAGCACCGCCTGACCCAGGGTCAGGCTGGTGGTGGCCTCATGCCCGCCATAGTGATAGGTGCCCCAGAGCGGGCTGTTGCAATCGAGCTGCTTGAGCACGGCGAGAATCACCCGCGCCGCATCATCCACCGGGGTTGGATTGCCGCGTCGGTCATCGGCCAGTTGCAGCACTTCATCGCACTCGGCGCGCTGCAGAAAGCGACCGAGCAGGCCATCGGGGCTGTCATCCAGCAACCAGCCGAAGCGCAGCAGCACATGCCGCGGACAACTGCGCCGTACCCGCTGCTCCAGCTCCAGCAGAGCCTGACCGCGCACACCCAACGGCTGCGGCTCGTCCTTCTCGCTGTAGGCCGTGGCCCGGGCACCATCGAAGACCCTATAGCTGGAAGGTTGCAGCAGGCGAATCTCATGGTGCTGGCAGAGTTCGGCCAGGCGCTCGACGGCACGGATCTGCTCGGCAAAGCGCTCGGCGCTGACTTCGGCGGCCTGAAACCAGTCGAAGTAATAGGCCAGGTTGACCAGGGCGTCGGGACGGGTTTCATCCAGCAACTGGGTCAGGCTGGCCGGATCCCAGCCTGCCTCGGGCGGTTTGGGGGCGAGAAAGCCGATATCTTCCTCGGCCCCCAGACGGATCAGGGCCTGGCCCAGGGCGTTACCGCCCCCCAGCAGCATCAAGCGCATGCGCATAAACGGCGACAGACCTTAGAACGGGATATCGTCGTCGAAGCTGTCGTAGTCAGGCGCCGGCTGGGCGGCAGGCTGCGGAGCGGGACGGGCCTGTTGCTGCGGCTCGCGCTGCGGCGCCGGGCGGGCCTGGCGCGGGGCGGAATCGTCGCCACTGGGACGACCGCCGAGCAGCTGCATGGTGCCCTGCATATCGACGATGATCTCCGTGGTATAGCGTTTGATGCCATCCTTTTCCCACTCGCGGGTCTGCAGCTTGCCCTCGATGTAGACCTGGGAGCCCTTGCGCAGGTACTCGCCGGCAATCTCGGCCACCTTGCCAAACAGGGCGACACGATGCCACTCGGTCTTCTCGACCTTCTGCCCGGTCTGCTTGTCGGTCCACTGCTCACTGGTGGCCAGGCTCAGATTGGTGACAGCGTTGCCGCTGGGCAGGTAGCGGACTTCCGGGTCCTGACCGCAGGTGCCGACCAGAATGACTTTGTTAACCCCACGGGCCATAACGTTCTCCTAAGCTCTCAGCAAGCCACCGGCGCCGGCTCGACCAGGCGCTCAAGGGACTTGCGGTCCAATTGTTGGGTATCCACTTTGATATAGATGGCGGCCTCTTCAACTACCACCACGGCATCCGCCACTCCGGGCACAGCCTGTAAACGCTCGGCCAGCCCCGCGTCCTGCAGGGCCGCACTGGAAAGCGGCAGACGCAGGCTGGTGACATAAGGCGGTTCGCGCATAGTAACAGCAAAGGCCAGCCAGAAAAGAGCCAACAGGGCGCAGCCAAGAAACACCCCCGACAGGCTGTAGTGCTGATACAGCCAGCCCCCCAGGATGCCGCCGATGGCCGCACCGAGGAACTGGCTGGTGGCATATACGCCCATGGCCGTGCCTTTGCCGCCGGCCGGTGCCACCTTGCTGACCAGCGAGGGCAGCGAGGCTTCCAGCAGATTGAAGGCGGTAAAGAACACCACCATGCCCAGCACCAGAGTGCGCAGGCTCTGCCCGACCAGGGCAAAGAACAGCTCGCAAGCCAGCAGCACAAGCACCGCGCCCAGCAGCACCTGCTTCATTTGGCGCTTTTTCTCGCCATAGATAATGAAAGGCACCATGGCGAAGAAGCCCACCAGCAGGGCAGTCAGATAGACCCACCAGTGCTCTTCCTTGGCCAGAGCACCCTGCTCCACCAACGCCAGGGGCAATGCGATAAAACTGGCCATGAGGATGGCGTGCAGGGCCAGGATGGCGAAATCCAGACGCAGCAGATCGAGGTTTTTCAGGGTCGGCCACAGGGCCTGGCTGGCCACCCCGGATTCGCGATGCTGCAACGCCTGCGCGGCCCGCGGCACCCAGCCGGCAACCACGACAATACCGAGCAGGGCCATGGCCGCCGTCGCCAGAAACAAACCGGACAGGCCGAAAGCACGGGTCAGCAGCGGGCCGACCACCATGGCCACGGCAAACGACAGGCCGATGCTCATGCCGATCATGGCCATGGCCTTGGTCCGGTGCTGCTCGCGGGTCAGGTCGGAGAGCAGCGCCATCACCGCCGCCGAAATCGCCCCGGCGCCCTGCAGTACGCGCCCGGCAATAACCCCCCAGATGGAATCGGCATTGGCCGCCAGCAGGCTACCGGCGGCAAAGATCAACAAACCCGCATAGATCACCGGACGCCGACCGATACGGTCGCTGAGCATGCCGAAAGGAATCTGCAGGATGGCCTGGGTCAGGCCGTAAGCGCCGATGGCCAGGCCGATCAGCGCCGGCGTACTGCCCTGCAACTCCATGCCATAGGTGGCCATGACCGGCAGCACCATAAAAAGCCCCAGCATGCGGAACGCGAAGACCAATGCCAGGCCACTGGCGGCGCGGGCTTCGCCGCCGCTCATGCGCTCGCTGTGCTGATCGTGCATGGGAAATGCTCACTAAAAAACAGGCGGCGATTCTAGCAGCCTGCTCCGTCACGGCACAGCAGTGACGCTTTGCCGCGCCCGGCCTGCGGCCCGTATACTCGTCGGTTTTCCGCCCGCCACGGGAG
>Ga0209207_1000220_pt1 | contig 41370 bp, 44 predicted proteins | sample SaghotsprinmetaG_FD_184140 | JGI IMG/M metagenome (GOLD analysis project Ga0209207, IMG submission 184140) | Hot spring microbial communities from South Africa to study Microbial Dark Matter (Phase II) - Sagole hot spring metaG (SPAdes) (version 3) | ecosystem: Environmental > Aquatic > Thermal...
CACCCTTGGTGATGGCGGCCTGCCAGTCCTGGCCGGGCATCGCGGCGGCAATCCTGGTCGCCTGGGCCACGCGCTTCAGGCCCGCCTTGCCGTCCTGCGCCAGGGCCGCGCGGCGGGCACGGGCCAGCGCGCGGCCGGTCGGCGGCTCGACCGGCTTGACCACGGCCGCCGGCACGTTCTCGGACGCCTCGCGCACGCCGACCGGGCGGTCGGCATGCGCAGGTGCACCGCCACAGCCCCCGGGGGCGCCATTGCAGCCACAGCCACAGCCGCTGGGCGCCGGGGCCACGGAGGCTGCGGACTCCATCACCGCAGCGGCAGGTGCCTGGCGCGATGGCCGGACCCGCCCGCTTGGGCGCGCCGAAACGGTCTGTAGGGCCGCCTTGCCGGCCTGGCTCAGCGCCTCGCGGCGGGCCCGGCTGGCCTTCTTGGTGGAAACGGCCTGGAGCCGCTCGATCAGGGCGGCATCGGATACTGCGACCGGGGCGGCGGCGATCGGCGCGGCGACCGGGGCGGAAGCGTGCGCGGAGGGCCGGGACGCAGCGGCCGACTGGGCGCTGGACGCCAGCCTGGCAATCCCCGCCTTGCCGTGCAGCGCCATGGCCTGGCGACGCTTCAGGGCCAGCTCGCGCCCGGACAGGGTGGCGCTGGCCGTGTTCTCTGCGGCTTGTGTCATCACTTACCTCGAACGATTGGTGCCTGCTGAGGACGCGGACCTGCGCGGCCGCGTCCTCAGCAAGCTACATGCGGATGCTGATGCAAGGACCGCGGGCGACTCGCCCGCGGCCGCATGCGACTCAGCGATATACGACGAACGCCATGCCCTGACTCTGGGCGTAGTTGTCATAGGCAACGAAACGCACCATGTGATCCGGGAACTCGCGATGGCAGGCCTCGATCTCGGCCAGCACGGTGTCGATGGACTGCTCGCCGAACATCGGCAGTTTCCACATGTACCAGAAATTGACGCGGGCGGTGGTGCCCTTCTCGGTGTGCTCGACCGCCGGGTTCCAGCCCTGGCTGATGGCATAGGCGATCTGGCGACGCACCTGATCCGGGGTCATCTGGGGCAGGTAGGAGAAGGTCTCGTACTTCTTCGTGGACTTGTAAGCTTGAACGGCCATGTCTATATCCTTTCGTGTTTAGGGGTCGGAAGGAGAGGAAACAGGATTCAGGGTGTTTCGTGCGACGCTTGCGTGCCCTACCCCGATCCCTGAATCCGGAATCCTGATCCCCGATTACTTGTTCGCGATGTCCAGCTTGTCGACGGTGTCGAACTCGAACTTGATCTCTTTCCAGGTTTCCATGGCGATCTTCAGTTCGGGCGAATGCTGGGCAGCGGCGGTCAGGATTTCCTTGCCTTCCTTCTCCAGCTGACGGCCCTCGTTGCGGGCCTGCACGCAAGCTTCCAGGGCGACGCGGTTGGCGGCGGCGCCGGCGGCGTTGCCCCAGGGGTGGCCGAGCGTGCCACCACCGAACTGCAACACCGCGTCGTCACCGAAAATGGTGACCAGGGCCGGCATGTGCCAGACGTGGATGCCGCCGGAGGCGACGGCGAAGGCGCCGGGCATCGAACCCCAATCCTGATCGAAGAAGATGCCGCGGCTGCGGTCTTCCGGCACGAAGGATTCGCGCAGCAGGTCGATCCAGCCCAGGGTGGAAGCGCGGTCGCCTTCGAGCTTGCCCACCACGGTGCCGGTGTGCAGATGGTCCGCGCCGGACAGGCGCGCGATCTTGGTCAGGACGCGGAAGTGGATGCCGTGGTGCGGATTACGGTCGATCACCGCGTGCATGGCGCGGTGCAGGTGCAGGAGCATGCCGTTGTTGCGGCACCAGTTGGCCAGGCCGGTGTTGGCGCAGAAGCCGCCGGTGATGTAGTCGTGCATGATGATGGGCGCGCCGATTTCCTTGGCGTACTCGGCGCGCTTGTACATCTCTTCCGGGGTCGGGGCGGTCACGTTCAGGTAGTGGCCCTTGCGCTCGCCGGTCTCGGCCTCGGCCTTCAGGATGGCTTCCATCACGAAGTCGAAGCGCTGACGCCAGCGCATGAAGGGCTGGCTATTGACGTTCTCGTCGTCCTTGGTGAAGTCCAGACCGCCGCGCAGGCACTCGTACACGGCGCGGCCGTAGTTCTTGGCCGAGAGCCCCAGCTTGGGCTTGATGGTGCAGCCCAGCAGCGGACGGCCGTACTTGTTCATGATGTCGCGCTCGACCTGGATGCCCAGGGGCGGGCCGCCGCAGGTCTTCACGTAGGCGATGGGGAAGCGCACGTCCTCGAGGCGCAGCGCGCGCACGGCCTTGAAGCCGAACACGTTGCCGACCAGGGAAGTAAACACGTTGACCACCGAACCCTCTTCGAACAGGTCGATCGGGTAAGCGATGTAGGCGTAGAAGGAGCTGTCGTCGCCGGGCACGTCCTCGATGCGATAGGCGCGGCCCTTGTAGTAGTCCAGGTCGGTCAGAAGGTCAGTCCACACCGTGGTCCAGGTGCCGGTGGAAGACTCGGCGCACACGGCGGCAGCCGCCTCTTCACGGTCGACGCCGGGCTGGGGGGTGATCTTGAACACCGCCAGGAGGTCGGTATCCAGGGGGGTGTAGTCCGGCATCCAGTAGGTCTGGCGGTATTCCTTCACGCCAGCGCTATAAGTCTTCACAGCCATGTGTTCACTCCTTCATGAGGATTGCGGTTAAGCCCCGAGACGGGATAGGTCGGATTCGAGGTCACGGGATGATGCGCAAAACAAACCATCAATAACAGTCACGATTTTCTATTGATGCGATAGATGATAATCTATGCTGGTTGCCCCGCCCGAGGACCGCCGGTCCGACGGCGCGGTCCACCATCCTACACCATGCGCCACGCCACGTTCAGACAACTGGAAATCTTCGAGGCCATCGCCCGCATGGGCAGCTTCACCAAGGCCGCGGAAACCCTGTACCTGACCCAGCCCACCGTGTCGATGCAGATGAAGAAGCTGGCCGACTCGGTCGGCGTGCCCCTGGTGGAACAGGTAGGCAAACGTGTCCACCTCACCGACGCCGGACGTAAGCTGGCCCAGGCCAGCCGCGAGATCTTCGACATCCTCGACCGCTTCGAGATGGCGGTGGCCGAACACCAGGGCCTGAAGAAAGGCCGTCTGCGCCTGATGGTGATCAGCACCGCATCCTATTTCGCCCCCCGCTTGCTGGGCGAATTCGCCAAGCGCCATCCGGGCATCGAATTCAGCCTCGCGGTCACCAACCGCGAGCGGGTGTTGGCCAGCATCAGCGACAAGCTCGACGACCTTTATTTCCTCGGCCAGCCGCCGGAGGATCTCGACGTCATCGCCCAGCCGTTCATGGAAAACCCCCTCGTTCTGGTGGCCGCGCCCGATCACCCGCTGGCCCGCCAGAGCCACATCCCGCTCGCCCGCCTGGCCGAGGAACCCTGGCTGATGCGCGAGGCCGGCTCAGGCACCCGCAAGGCGGTAGAACGCCTGTTCGCCAGCCACGGCTTTGACCTGCAACCGCGCATGGAGCTGGGCAGCAACGAGGCCATCAAGCAGGCCATCCTCGCCGGCCTGGGCATCTCCGCCCTGTCCCGGCATGCGCTCACACTCAACCCGCCGGACCAGTTCGCCATCCTCGACGCCGAGGGCTTCCCCATCCTGCGCCAGTGGTACGCAGTGTTCCCGGCCAACCGCCAGCTCTCCGTGGTTGCGCGCGCATTCCTCGACTTCCTGCTCAGCCATGGCCAGGCCTATGCCCGTGCCAGTACGGCACGGGGCGGCTGAAGATGACCGCACGCATCGATACCGATCTGGCCCGCGCCATTGCACTCCTGAAAGAGGGGGCGGCGGTCGCGATCCCGACCGAGACCGTGTACGGCCTTGCCGCCGACGCCATGAACCCGGCCGCGGTGCGGCGGGTGTTCGCCCTCAAGGGCCGCCCGGCCACGCATCCGGTGATCGTCCACATCGCCGACGCCACGGCCATCGACGCCTGGGCACAACGGGTTCCAGATGCCGCGCGCGTATTGGCCGCCGCATTCTGGCCCGGTCCGCTCACCCTCATCCTGCCCCGTCGCCCGGAGGTGCCGGACAGCGTCACCGGCGGCCAAGACAGCGTCGGCCTGCGCGTGCCCGACCACCCGCTGAGCCTCGCCCTGCTGGAACAGAGCGGACTCGGCCTGGCCGCGCCGTCGGCCAACCGCTTCGGTCGGGTCAGCCCGACCACGGCGGAGCACGTGGCCAGCGAACTGGGCGACGCGGTGGACATGATCCTCGACGGCGGTCCCTGCCGGGTGGGCGTCGAATCGACCATCGTCGATTTCACCGGGCCGACACCGGTGCTGCGGCGGCCGGGCGACCTCAGCCCCGAGGCGATCGCCGCCGCGCTCGGCCAGCCCATCGCGTTCGCCCCTGGCAGCGGTCCGCGCGCCCCCGGCACCCTGGCGGCGCATTACGCGCCGCGCACGCCGCTCTGCCTGGCCGGACGCGACACGCTTTGGCGCCGGATCGAACAACTGAGCCGCGAAGGTGTGCGCGTGGCGGCGCTCGCACTCGCCCCGGTCACCACAAACCAGCCAAACGTGTCGGTGATGCCAGCCGAGGCCGAGGCCTACGCCCGCCTGCTCTATGCCCGCCTGCGCGAGATCGACGCCGCGGACTACGACATCCTGCTCGTCGAGACGGTGCCCGACACCCCGGCCTGGCTCGCGGTCCGCGACCGCCTGCGCCGCGCCGCCGCGCACTGCCCGCCGGCATAGATCACACCGGCCGCGTCCGGATCAGGGCGTTTCCGTCCCCGCTTCCGTCGGTGGCCGGGCCAACCGCGTCACCTGGGGGTCGGCCCAGCCGCCGCTGACCTGATATTCAAAACTCACGGCCTTGGACAATGGATCCTGCAGGATCTTGCTCGCCACCAACGTCCCCACCCCGGCCACCGGCCCGCCGATGAGAGCCGCGCCCAGGGCTGCGCTTTCCTCCAGGCGCGGCTGGATGCGCACGCGCAGATCCTGGGTTTCGCGTTGCAGATCGATTCGGCCGCTCATGCGCACCCGTGCCGCCGGCCCCTCGATGTGCAAGCCGGGCATGTAGCCGATGCCGCGTTCGAGGTGCAGGTCGCCCTCGATGCTGTCGAAACTGAACCCCTCGGAAAACACATCGCGGAAATCGAGCGTGACCCGACGCGGCAGGGCCTGCAGGCTGAGCACGCCGAGCAGGCGGCCGGCACCGGGTTCGATCTTGGTGAACCGGCCGCTCCTGGACCGCAGGCCGATCTTGCCCCCCAGGCGTTCGAGGCCGAATGCATCGATGCCGCCGCGCCAGCGCAGCTCGCCGGACAGCTCCGCCTCAGCGCCGCGCACGCCCTCGTACAGATCGAGACGGCGCAGCAGATGTCCGGCATTGGGGCTACTCAGGCGCAGGCGCAGACGGCTATCGCGCTGCGCCGTGGCCGCCAGCCAACCACTCGCCTCGAGCCGCCCTTCAGGCGCATCGAGGCTGAAGCGCTCGATGCGGTGGCCGGCGCCATCGGCCACCAGGCGCGCGACCAAGGCACCCAGATCGCGCCCCTGGTAGATGAGCCGATCCGCCTGCAACACCAGCTCGCGCGGCAGTTCGGTACTGTCGGCATCCTTGTCGACCGGCGCCGCAGCCTCCACCGGCGCAGAAACGCGCAGGCGCTTGAAACGGCCGTCGAGGCGCTGGCCGGCCTGACCCGGCAGCGCCTCGTAGCGGAGCTCGCCCTCCAGGGCCGCGCCGCTGAGCGCGAAACGCCAGCCCCGATCCACCGTTCCGCCCCTCAGGCGCAGCTCGCCCCAGTCCCGCTCGATGGCGCGTAGGCTGTCCAGCTGGGCATCCACTTCGACACCCGGCGGGCCCTTGCCATCGCCCAGATCGAGCGCGCGCCAAGCGTCGAGGTCCAGCTGCTGCAAGCGACCGCGGACCCGCACCCCGGACCGTTCCGGCAACGGCGGTGGCTCACCCGCGCCGAGCAGGACGGCGATGCGCGCGCCACCAGGATCGGCGGCGTAACGCAGGCCAAACAGGGTGTCCAGGCGCACGGCCCAGACATCCATCGCCTCGGTCTCGGCGCGTGCGTGCAGGCGCCCGGGCTGCCCCGGACGACGGCCGAGCGGTGCCGGCAGATCGATGCCGAGACTGGCCAGATCGGCCTCCAGTCTCAGCGTGGTGCCCACCGCAGCCAGCCCCACTTCGGCGCGCCAGACCGCGCTGCCGCTGATGCGGCCGGCGAGTCCCGGCGGCAGCCAGCGCGCCGCATCCCGGGCCGGCCAGACCCCTTCGGCATCGATGCGCACCCGCCCGCCCGCCTCGCTGCCCATGCGCACCCGCGCCGGCAGGCCGGACAGCGCAAGCTCGATCCCCTCGCCACGAATCGCGGACTCGGTGAATTCGATCTGCCCGCGCACCTTTTCCAGCACTGGCAAGCCGCCGCCCAGATCAAGCCGGTTGTCCTGCACGCGATAGACCCCGTGAACCTGGCTGGCTTCGATGTCATGCAAGGGCAGGCTGAGGCGCAGGGCAAGCTCGCCGTCGCCGTGCGCATGCATGCGCCGGGCGAAATGGCCGGTATGGGCATCCACCGGGCTGTGTCGCACCACTTCCAGGAAGTCCTCGGTACGCCCGCGTGCCGTGCCTTCCAGGATGAGCGGCGTGGTGCTGTCATAATGATGGATGTCGGCGATACTGCCCTTCACCGGCCCCAGCACAGTTCCCAGCACCCGGCCATGGCGGGCATCGATGTGCATGCCCAGGCCCTTGAACTCCAGCCGCCCGTCCACCCCCGTCAGACGCGGCCAATCCGGCGCGTAATCGATCGTTGCGTCACGCACCTCGAGACCGACGTGAAACTCGCCCCCCCCGTCGACGAATGGAAAACGGTCGAGCGGCCCCTTCAGCACCAGTCGTGCATCCTCGGCCCGCCCGGCGACGAGGCCGCGTTTGAGCCAGGCGTGCGCATCGTCATGCACCTGGCGCGGCAGGTAGCGCCAGACCGCATTGCCTTGGCCACGTGGCAGATGGGCGGTCAGATGCGCCACCGGCGCGCCTTCCTCGGGCAGATCGAGATGGCCATCGACGCGCAGATCGAGATCCGCATTGACGAGCCGCGCCTGGCGCAGGCCAAAGCGGTGACCGCCGCCCGGCAGGCGTTCCCAGGCCAAAGGCACGCGCAGGCGGTCGAAGGCCAGGGGCTGACGGAACACCTGTGGCTGCTCATAGAGCAATCCGCTCGATTCGAGCAGCGCCTCGCCGCCATCCTGATCCGCCAGCACATGCCCGTTGAGCCCGGAAAATCCTGGTAAATCGCCGCTAGCGTTTAGACCCAGGCCCTTGAACCAGACCTTGAAACTGTAGCGCTCGGGGCCTTGCCAATCGATCTGGGCCGTATCGACATCGCCGCGCGGATTGAGCCGCGTCAGCCAGTCATGCACCGGTGGCGGCATGGGAATGGCGCTGGCCAGGGCGGTGAATGCCTCCAGCCGCAGGCCGCTGGCGTCGACGCGGGCGGCACGCACGCCACCTCTTCCATCCGGGAGGAGACGCGCCTTGACGCTGGCCGGCTCGGACGCCGCCGCGCCCTCGGCGGCGAAGCGCAAACCTTCGACATACAGCACATGCGAATCGCGCCCCTGGCGCCAGCCGGCACGCCCCGAGAGTTCGGAGAAACGGATCAGGGGCCGGTCGTCGGCGAGCGAGACCAGCACCTTGCGCGCATGCAAGTCGCCCTCCGCGCCGATCAGTCGGCCGGCCTCCAGATCGAGCCAGAAACGCAGACTTCCTCGGCCTTCGCGCACGGTCTGGTGCGCCCATGGCGCCCAGGTCCGGAAGGCATCGGCGGAGGCGGCATCGACCCTGGCATAAAGCCGGCCACCCCAGCCTTCGGGGACATGCACCGAGCCGCCGGAGAGATCGCCGCGCAAGTCGATGCGACCAGCGACTTCAGTCGGGGGTATGGCCACCAGGCCAAATCGATGTCGGCCAAAACGATTCTCAAGGCGCAGGTTGACCCCTTCCAGCACCAGCGGCGGCGCCTGCAGGACCTCGTCCAGCCAGACCAAGCGGGCATCGAAGAGACGCACGCTGCGCTGGCGCAACAGCCAGTCCGGAAACGGGCTCTGCGGCGCGTCCGGATCGAGCGCGATACCGCCCACATGCAAAATCCCGGTCGCATCGCGCCGCAGCGTCAGATCGAGGCGATGCAGATCGAGCTGCCGCAGACGCAGCTCGCCGGCCAGCAGGCCCCACCAGGACACGCTCGCTTCCACCCGCTCGAGCCGCAAGGGCACGCCCGCCTCGTTCGCCTCGCCCACTTCGATCGCCTCCAGTCTCAGGCGCGGATTCAAGCCGCGCCAGTCCGAGTGCAGACGGCCGATCCGTACCGGCACGCCAAGCGCATCGCTCACCGCCGCCTCGACGCGCGCGGACTGGGTTCCGAGGTTCGGCATCACGCCAAAACGCACGGCCAAGGCCAAAAGGGCCAGGCCGATGATGCCTGCGGCCAGGGCGAGACTGGTGAAATGGAGTCCGCGTCGCAAACGCGCTGACCGGCTCAGTTCGTCCCGGAACTCCAATGCCATGCCTCAGTTCGGTCGCGCCGAGGCCAGCGCCGCACCCACCGCATCCGCATCGAGTCCATCGAAATCGGCGCGAGCAAACAGGGTCATCCCGCCCGCAAGCTCGTACCAGGCCGGTCCGCGCATCCAGGCCGGCGGTGTCATCCGGCCCTGCGCCCGCCGGGCGAAGGCATACAGCCGGGCGCCGGCATGGATGAGATTGAACGGCTGACCCGCAGACTGCATGCGCTCGATTTCGAACCAGGCCTCGATGGGGTCGAAAAACGCCCGGCAGGGTAGCGGGTACTCGCGCGAGCCGCCATTGTGCCGCCAGTCCGGCGCGGTCACCGGCAGGGGCAGGGCAGGCCAGCCGATTTGCAGGTGGAGGTGGTTCACCGAGGCCTGGGCGGCATAACTGTTGTAGGCCAGCACCGCGCCAGGCAGATCGCGCTCCAGCGCACGGGCCAGATGCCAGGCATACAGGTGCGTTTCCTGATCCAGCCATTGCGGCCGGGCGCGCTCGGGTTCCGGCACCAGCAGCGCATGCAGGGGTACGAAGGGAAACTTGTTGTACAGGATGCGCACCGCGTGTCCCAGCAGCACGCCCTCCCAGAGGATCTCCGGACGCAAGAATGGACGGTTGAAATGAAAGCCCCCGGCGTCGAAGGGTGGCGGCCGCGAATCAGTCACCGCCAGACGGCTGGCGCGGGCCGGACGCAATGCGCGCAGCGGATTGAACTGCGCCTGCCAGGGGCCGACGGCGCGGGACTCGGTGGTACGCACCGCATCGAAGCCCATCGCCATCAGCTTGAGGAACACCATCAGGTCGTCGTCGGGCGCTGCCGGCGAGCGGCCATCGCGCAAGTCGGCGCGCAAGACCCCAGCCAGCGCCGCGAAGCGGTCGGCCAGACGCGCGCCGAGCGCGTCCCAGATCGTCGCATCGAAGCTGGCATTGGCCAGCACCAAGATGAACGTCCCGAGATCAGGCGCCGCAAGCAGGCGTTCGAGCCCGGCCACGAAATCCCGCCGCAAGGCCTCCGGGCGATTGAACGGCGCGGGCAGGGGAGCGGAATGCATGCGCGAATCGTCCAGGCGGGCGCGATCAGTATTCCTTGTCGCCGCCGTCCCACATCTCCGGCGCGAACCGCACCACCCGATTACGGCCGCCCCCCTTGGCCTGATAGAGGGCGATGTCGGCGAATTTCACCGCCTGCCAGAAGGTGGGGCCATCCTCGGGGAAGCCCGCCACGCCGATCAAGAGGGTCTTCTGCAGCGCCGTTCCGCCGCCGACCGGGACCTTCAGCTGCTCCACCGCCGACAGGCGATCAAGGAAACCATCGCGCCGATCGATGGTGCCGTGGATCATCGACTCGGTCAGATGCACCCGCACGATCTCGGCCGCGGTCCGCACATGTTCCCGCGCGGTATGGATGGAGTACTCGCGGAACGAATACAGGCTGAGCAGGGTGAGCGACACCACCAGTGCGGTCGCCAGGCCAAACGAGATCAGGGAAATCTTGGTACGCAGCTTCATGCCGGCTCGTCTTGTGCGGGGTCGGATCGGGACCGCGCCGGACAAGGCCGGCACGCGGAAGATATAATCATAAACCCGAATGACCCCCACAGCGGGCGAAAGGTGCGGCCCCGCCCACCCCAACCGCCCATCCGGACACCGAGCGCATGCATACCCTGACCGTCGACCTGGGCGACCGCGCCTACCCCATCCACATCGGCCAGGACCTGATCGGCCAGGCCGGGCTCATCCTGCCCCACCTGCCTCAGGCACGGGTGGCCGTGATCAGCAACACCACCGTCGCGCCGCTCTACCTGGAAACACTCGCCACCTCCCTGCGCGCGGCCGGCGTCGACGCGCTCCCCATCGTCCTGCCCGACGGCGAGGTCTACAAGAACTGGGAAACCCTCAACCTCATCTTCGACGCCCTGCTCGCCCACCGTGCCGAACGCAAGACCACCCTCATCGCGCTGGGCGGTGGCGTCATCGGCGACCTCACCGGATTCGCCGCCGCATCCTACCTGCGCGGCGTACCCTTCATCCAGGTCCCCACCACCCTGCTCGCCCAGGTCGACTCCTCGGTCGGCGGCAAGACCGGCATCAACCACCCGCTGGGCAAGAACATGATCGGTGCCTTCTACCAACCGCGCCTGGTCCTGGCCGACACCGCCACGCTCGATACCCTGCCCGACCGCGAACTCGCCGCGGGACTTGCCGAAGTGATCAAGTACGGACTCATCCGCGACCCCGAATTCTTCGCTTGGCTGGAAGCCAACATGGATCGCCTCAGCGCGCGCAACCCCGACGCGCTGGCCTTTGCCATCCGCCGCTCCTGCGAAAACAAGGCCGCCATCGTCGCCGCCGACGAACGCGAATCCGGCGCCCGCGCCCTGCTCAACCTCGGCCACACCTTCGGCCACGCAATCGAGTCCGGCATGGGCTACGGTGTCTGGCTGCACGGCGAAGCGGTCGCCGCCGGCACCCTGCTCGCTGCCGACCTGTCCCAGCGCCTCGGCCTCATCGATCCGGCCGACGTCGAACGCATCGCCGCGCTCATGCGCCGCGCCGGCCTGCCCACCCGGGCCCCCGACCTCGGCCTCGATGCGTGGCTCACCCACATGGAAGTCGACAAGAAGGTCGAAGGCGGAAAGATCCGCTTCGTCCTGCTGCGGGGCATCGGCGACGCATTCGTGCTCGCCGACCCGCCCCCCCCGGCACTCGCGGCCACACTCCAAGGCCCCTGGATCGCGCGCGCCTGAGCCAGGCTCAGCCCTGGTCGATCTCGACGTTGTCGATGAGGCGCGTGTCCTCCAGGCGGGCCGCGCCCAAGACGATCAAAGCACGCTCGTCGGGCTCAGGCGGCAAGAGTGTGCGACGGCTGCGCAGGCGGACGTAATCCACCTGCCAGCCGTGGCGGGCCAGGCGTTCACTGGCTTCGCGTTCGAGCCCGTCGTAATCGCGGCGACCGGCCTGGACGGCGCGCGCCAGGGTCTTCAGTTCGGCGTATAGGCGCGGCGCCTCCCGTCGCGCCACCGGGCTGAGGTAGCCGTTGCGCGAGGACAGTGCAAGCCCATCCTCGGCCCGCACCGTGTCACAGGCGACGATGTCGATGTCGAGGTTGAACTGACGCACCATGCCGCGCAGGATGAACAGTTGCTGGTAATCCTTCTTGCCGAACAGGGCGTGGCGGGGACGGACCAGATTGAACAGCTTCAGCACCACCGTGCATACCCCGGCGAAATGGCCGGGACGGTGGGTGCCGCACAATTCGTCGGCCAATGGTGGCTGGACCTGGTAGGTCTGGGGTTCCGGGTACAACTCTTCGACGCCGGGCGCAAACAGCAGATCGCAGCCGGCGCGTTCCAGCCTGTCGCAATCTTCGGCGAATGTGCGCGGGTAGCGCTCGTAATCCTCGCCGGGGCCGAACTGCAGGGGGTTGACGAATATGCTCGCCACCACCGGCGCGCCGATCTCACGCGCGCGCTCGACGAGGGCGAGGTGGCCGGCATGGAGGTTGCCCATGGTAGGCACGAACGACGTGTCCACAGCGCCGGCCAGGGCGGCGCGCAGCTCGGCGGGGGTCTCGACGACTCGCATCTCAGTCGCAGTGCGCCGGGCCGGGGAACCCCCCTGCCTTGACCGCGGCGACATAGGCGCGAATGGCGGCGGCGATGTCGCCACCGCATTCGGCGAGAAAATCGTGCGCGAAACGCGGCGGGCGTGGCGTGAGGCCGAGCACGTCGTGCAAGACCAGGACCTGGCCGGCGCAGTCCGGCCCGGCGCCGATGCCGAGGGTGGGAATGGCCAGCCGCCGAGTGGTCTCGCCGGCCAGCGCGGCGGGGATCGATTCCAGCACCACCAGGCTGGCGCCAGCGGCGGCCAGGGTCTCGGCATCGGCGATCAGGCGCTCGGCCGCCGCCGCATCGCGGGCCTGGACGCGGTAGCCGGTCTGGTTGACCGATTGCGGCAGCAGGCCGAGATGGGCGCATACCGGCACGCCGCGCTTGACCAAGAATGCGATGGTGTCGCGCATCACCGCGCCGCCTTCGAGCTTGACCATGTTGGCGCCGGCGGCAAGCAGGCGGACGCTGGCAGCGAATGCCTGGGCGGGACTTTCCTGATAACTGCCGAAGGGCAGGTCGGCGACGATGAATGCCGCCCCGGCGGCGCCGCGCGCCACCGCCTCGGTGTGGTAGCGCATGGCGTCGAGGCTGACCGGCAGGGTGGTGGCGTGGCCTTGCACGGTCATGCCGAGCGAATCGCCCACCAGCAACAGATCGACGCCGGCCTCGACCAGTACGCGAGCGAAGCTGGCGTCATAGCAGGTCAGCGCGGCGATTTTTTCGCCGGCCGCGCAACGGGCGAGCAGATTCGGAAGATACATGGTCAGACCCCCAGGCTGAAGAATTCGCGCGCGCCGCGCATGTCGACGATGCGTTGCACGAGCAGGCGGAAATGATCGTCGTTGGCGGCAAGATCCAGGTGTTCGCTGTTGACGATGAGCAAGGGCGCGGCCTGGTAATGATAGAAAAACTCGCTGTAGGCCCGCGCGACTTCGGCAAGATAGGACTCGGACAGACCGCGCTCGCATGCGCGGCCACGTTTGCGCACCCGTTCGGCGAGCACACTGGCAGGGGCCTGCAGATAGATCACCAGGTCGGGCGGAGGCATCTGCGGCCGGACGCCCTCATACACCTTCTGGTACAGATGGAACTCGGCCTCGTCGAGATTGATGCGGGCGAACAGCGGGTCCTTTTCGAACATGAAATCGGCGACGATGCGGCTCGAAAACAGCTCGCCTTGCACCAGTTCCCGCGCCTGCCCAGCCCGCGCCAGGAGGAAAGCGAGCTGCACCGGCAATCCATTGCGGGCGCGGTCGGCGTAAAAACGCTCGAGGAAGGGGTTCTCATCCGGCGCCTCCAGCACCAGCCGGGCTTCGTCGAGGGCCGCCAGACGCCGCGCCAGGCTGGTCTTGCCGGCGCCGATGGGGCCTTCGACGACGATATGACGGTAACGCTCGGGCAACATGCGCGTGGATCCGTTTCAGTCCAGGCGGCACGCATCGTGCGGCGGCAGACGGCGGATCAGCTCGGCCAGCGCGCCATGGCCGGGAACGGCGAGGCGCTCGCCGGCCACCTCGGCCAGCGGCAGCAACACGAATGGACGCAGATGCAAGCGCGGGTGGGGCAGGTGCAGGCCGGGTTCATCCAGCACCAGCTCGGCATAAAGCAGGATGTCCAAGTCCAGGGTGCGGGGTGCGTTGCGGAATATGCGTTCACGTCCATGCCGGCGCTCGATCTCCAGCAAGGCGGCCAGCAGCGCGCGCGCCGGAAGCCGGGTTTCCAGGGCGGCGACTGCATTGACGAATTCAGGCTGACTGGCAAAACCTTCCGGCCGACTGCGCCAGAACGATGAACGGGCGGTCAGCCGACTTTCGGGCAGGGCGGCCAGTTCGCTCAGTGCAGTCTCGATCTGACGCACAGGCTCGCCCAGGTTTGCGCCAAGGGCGACATAGGCTTGTACGGGAGCAGACATGCGGGGCCGGGGCGGAACTCAAGCGGAGGCGCGGTCGTGTTCCACGCCGTCCGGCAGCGCCCCCCCCGCATCCGTGTCCGGCTTGCGGCGGCCGCGGCGACGCTTCCTGCGCTTGCGGGTGGACGCGGACTCGGGGCGCAGCATGCCGGCACGGGTCTCCTCGGACGCATCCTGGAACCGCACCCACCAGTCCGCCAGCTCGGCAGGAGCGTTTCCGCCGCAGGCGCGGATGAGCAGAAAGTCGAAGCCAGCGCGGAAACGGGGGTGGTTGAGCAGGCGATAGGGGCGGGCCCCGGCGCGTTGCTCGAAACGCGGTTGCATGGCCCAGATCTCCTTGATCGCCCCGTCCAGCCGGCGCGGAAAGGCCAGGGCCTCGCGCTGGCGCTCCAGCGTCGCATCCATGAGCTCGAACAGCGCCCCGGAAGCACAGTTGCCGGCCGCTTCGAGTTCGGCGCGGGCGGCCTCGTAATCGAACCACAACAGGCAGGCGAGCATGAACGCGGGTGATGCGGACTGGCCCCGGCGCACCCGTTCGTCGGTGTCGTGCAGCGCGGCGTGCAGGAAAGGCTGGCGGACCGGGTCGTCGAGGATGGCGTCGAGCATGGGCAATACACCATGGTGCAGGCCCTCGGCGCGCAGTTGGCGCACGCCACGCTCGGCATGGCCAGAGAGGAGCAGCTTCATCATCTCATCGAACATCCGCGCCCGAGGGATGCGTTCCAGCATGTGTGCCAGCTCGGCGATGGGGGCGCGGGTGGCGGGGTCGATGCGGAATTCCAGCTTAGCGGCGAAACGGGCGGCCCGCAGCATGCGCACCGGATCCTCGCGGAAACGGGTGGCCGGATCACCAATGATGCGCAACATCCGGGCGCGAGCGTCGGCGACGCCGCCGTGATAGTCCCAAACCTCCTCCCGCTCCGGATCGTAATACAGGGCGTTGACCGTGAAGTCGCGCCGGGCGGCGTCCTCGTCCTGACGTCCGAACACGTTGTCGCGCAGGATCATGCCGTCCTCGGCGGTGGCATGGTCATCCTCGTCCTGGGCCACCCCCTGGGAGGCATGGGCACGGAAGGTAGTGATCTCGATGGTGTCCGCGCCGCAATACACATGCACGATGCGAAAGCGGCGGCCGATGATGCGGGAGCGCCGGAACAGGAGCTTGACCTCGTCCGGAGTGGCGTCGGTGGCGACGTCGAAATCCTTGGGCTCGCGTTCGAGCAACAGGTCACGCACCGCGCCGCCGACGATGAATGCGGCGTGGCCGGCCTGACGCAGGGTGGTGGTCACCTTGAGGGCGCATGGATGGATCTGGGCGCGGCGAATGCCGTGGCGGGCCAGCGGCAGGATGGTCGGTCCGCGCGAAGCGGACGGTTTGCCCAACATCTTGTTGAGCCAGCGTCGGATCATGGGGTGGACAGCGGGATTCGGGTTGAGCGGTGGATGGGTGGACGCGATTATACACAGGCATGCATAGGGGATCGGCCAGCCCGGCGCGAGCGCGCGCCTTGCCCGACCGGGGCGCGGCAGGCTACATTAGCCGCCATTCATTCCGACCGAGAATCGAGGTCAACGCGTGATCGCCCTGATCGAAGCTGCGGGCTGGCCCATCTGGCCGCTCATCATTGCATCCATCCTGGCCCTGGCCATCATATTCGAGCGCGCATACACCCTGCGCCGTACACTCATCCTCCCCCCGGGTCTGCTCGACAAGACCATCGAAAACATGCGCCGCGAGGGCATCGATGCCAACCTGCTGCGCGCCCTGGCGGAAAGCTCGCCGCTGGGGCGGGTGCTGGCGGTCGGGGTGCGCAACCTAGGCAGCAGCCGCGAGATCATGAAGGAATCGCTGGAGGAGACCGGGCGGGCGGTGGCGCATGAGCTCAACCGTTTCCTCACCACTCTGGGCACCATCGCCTCCGTGGCGCCCTTGCTCGGCCTGCTCGGCACCGTGATCGGCATGGTCGAGATCTTCGGCTCGCAAACCCCGTCCGGCTCGAATCCGGCCCAGCTTGCGCACGGCATCTCCGTCGCCTTGTACAACACCGCGTTCGGTCTCATCGTCGCCATCCCGAGCATGATCTTCTACCGCCATTTCCGCGGCAAGGTGGACAGCTTCATGCTGGAAATGGAGCAGCAGGCGGTGGCCCTGGTCGAGATCGTGCACGGAGAGCGCAAGTGAACTTCCGCCGCGGCTATGTGCGCGACGAGCCGGAGATCAATTTCATCCCGTTGATCGACGTGCTGCTGGTCATCCTGATCTTTCTCATGGTGACCACCACCTACGCCCGCTTCGCCGAATTGCAGATCAACCTGCCTGAGGCCAAGGGCGAGACCGCGCCCGAGGCGCCGGCCCAGATCCATGTCGGCGTCGATGCTGGCGGCGCCTATCGGGTCGATGACATCGCCGTGGCCGGCGACGGGGTCGAGGCCCTGGTCGCCGCCCTGCAGCGCGCCGCGGCGGGGCGCGAGGCACCGGTGGTGGTGATCGGCGCCGACGCCCGCGCTACGCACCAGGCCGTGGTGCGAGTGATGGATGCGGCCCGGCGCGCCAACCTGACGCGGGTGACCTTCGTCACCCAGTCGCCGGACGCTCCCTAAGCGGGCCACGGCCCGGCACGGACGGGTGAAACGGATCCTGCGTTGCTGGTACCGGCCTTCGCTCTGGTGCCGCGAATGCGTCGCGATGTGGGCCTTGTTGCCGCTGGCGGGGCTGTTCGCCATCCTGGCGGCGCTGCGCCGGCTGGCCTATCGGCGAGGCTGGCTCAGTGTCAGCCGTTTGCCGGTGCCGGTGGTGGTGATCGGCAACATCAGCGTCGGCGGCACCGGAAAGACCCCCCTCACCCTCTGGCTGGTCGAGGCCCTGCGCGCGCGCGGCTACCGGCCCGGCATCGTCAGCCGCGGCCACGGCGGCCGCGCGGCCCATGGGGCGGTAAGCCCGGAGGCCAATCCGGACTGCTTCGGCGATGAACCGGTGCTTCTGGCGCGCCGTGCAGACTGCCCGGTGTGGGTCGGCAAACGCCGGGCCGAAGCCGCGCGCGCCATGCTGGCGCAACACCCCGAGGTGGATGTCATTCTCGCCGACGACGGCTTGCAGCATTACGCCCTGGCGCGCGATTTCGAGATCGCCGTGATCGATGCCACGCGCGGCCTCGGCAACGGCATGCTCCTGCCTGTCGGCCCCCTGCGCGAGCCGGCAGACCGGCTGGCGACGGTGGACGCAGTGGTCTACCATGGTCAAGGCGGAAACCCGACGCCAACTCAACGCAACGGCTATACCATGCGCCTTGTCGGCGGCACGTTCCGCAACGTCCGCGACCCGCAACGCCAACGTTCGGCAGCGTCCTGGCGCAAAACCCCGGTCTGGGCGGTGGCGGGCATCGGTCATCCCGAGCGCTTTTTCGAGCATCTGCGGGGCTTGGGTCTGGAGATCCGCACCCGCGCATTCCCGGATCATCATCGCTTCGCGCCGGGCGATCTTCCGGCCGGGACGGTGCTGATGACCGAGAAGGACGCGGTGAAATGCGCCCCTTTCGCTGGCGAGGATCACTGGATGTTGCCCGTTTCGGCGGAGGTCGAACCGGGTCTGTTGCAATGCATACTGGACAGGATTGAAAACGCTCATGGACGCCAAGCTGCTTGAAATACTGGTTTGCCCGCTGTGCAAGGGGCCGCTCGTGCATGTCCGCGACCGGCATGAGCTGATCTGTCCGGCCGATCGGCTGGCATTCCCCATCCGCGACGGCATTCCGGTCATGCTCGAAGAGGAGGCGCGTCGCCTGGCCGCGGAGGAAGAGGTCGGCTGATGCCGCGCGAGTTCGCCCTCCAGCCGCTGCTCGAGCATGCCCGCCATCGCCTGGAAGCGGCGGAGCGGCTGATGCGCATGCTCAAGCGCAAGGAGGATGCGGCCACGGGGCGGCTGCTTGAACTGCAGGGCTATCTCGGCGAATACCGCCAGCGCCTGACCGGCTCCAGCCAGGGCGGCATGGACATCCTGATGTTCCGCGACTTCCATAGCTTCATCGCCAAACTGGAACATGCGATCCGGCGCCAGGAGCAGGAAGTGGCCGACCTGCATGGGCGCTGGTGCCAGGCTCGAGAACAATGGTTTGAGCTGCGGCGGCGGCTGAAGTCGTTCGAGGTACTGGAGGAACGCCAGCGCACGCTGTGGGCGCGGGCCGAGTCACGCCGGGAGCAGCGCCAGTTCGACGAATTGGCCGGGCGTGCAGCCTGCGCCGCGGCGGATGTCGGCAACCCCAAATCCTGAAGGCCACGGGCGCCCCCGATGGATACGGCACGAATCATGCTTTGCATGCACCGAGACCGACTTCGCCCGTTTCGATCATGCCCCAAGCCGTCGCAACCGACCCCCTGCTCGCACTGATTTCCCGTGCCGGTCCGGGACGCCCCCCCCAGCCCGGCAAGTCGGAAGCTGCCCCGCAGCCGTTCGCCGAGGCATTGTCGGCGCAGTTGCGTTCGGGGGCTTCGGGCGAGGGCGACACCCTCACGCCCCGACCGGCCGACCCGGAGGCCGAAACCTCGCCCGCCGCCCCGGGGGGCGCACTGCCACACCCCACTTCGGTCGATGCGCACCCGGCCACGCCGCAAGGCGCCGCCGCAGCGCCTGGACTTGCCTTGGGCCATATCCTGGGACGCGCATTGGGGCGAGCCCGGGCCGTGGAAACCGGCATGGATGAAGCCGGCCCGGCACGCGCCGCCGCACTTCTTGTGCCACAGGCCAGTCCGGAAACGCCGCGCTCGGCGCGCGGTCGAATCTTGCCGGCCGGTGCGGCAGAAATTGCCGCCGGAGCGATGCTCAGGCGTTCCGGCGCCGAGTCCGGCCGGGGATCGAGCCTGCTTTCGGAGACCTTCGAAACGCGGGCCGCCGGCCTGCGCGAGGGGGCTGAACCCCTCCTGCCTCCCGGCGTCGATCGCACACTGGCCGGCGAAGCGCTCCGACCATTGGGACTGTCCGACCGTCCCGGCGGCTTACCGCCCGGTCTGGATGCCACGGCAGCCCTGGCCGGCACGAATGGCCGTGCCGTGGCAGGGGAGGCCGGACCAGGCAACCGGACCACGATCCCCATGGCTACCCCATTCGGACAGGCCCAATGGGCCAATGAACTGGGTGAAAAACTGGTTTGGCTGGCCGGTCGCCAGGGCCACTTGGCGGAGTTGCAACTCAGCCCCCCCGCTCTTGGCAGCCTCGAGGTACGCCTGAGCATTCAGGGCAACGAAGCCGGAGCCCAGTTCTACTCTGCCAATGCCGCAGTCCGGGAGGCAATCGAAGCCGCCTTGCCGCGTTTGCGCGAACTGCTTGCCAATGCCGGTCTCTCATTGGGCGGTGCCAGCGTAAGCAGTGAGTCCTTCCAGACTGGCGCATCATTCGCCCAGGATCGACGTGAAAGCGCGGACGAACGGGGGGATGCGGCCCAACTCACGTCCCAGGAACCGATGCTTCCACTGCTGCGGCGTGTCGGCACGGGCCTCATCGACCTGTATGCATGAGACGCAATGAATCGCTGAATTGACCCCATCCCGGCGCGGCAAGCAAGGGCGCATCCTACGGTTTGAGGCAAATACGCCAAGGCAGTATGATGCGCCCTGTTTTTCGTCCCGACTTGACGTAACGAAAAACTTGAGCTTTTATCAAGAAACCACTGTTTTTTTATGGCATTCACTCATCCGCAAAAGTTCCCCCGGCCGGGCCGGGGCCGTTGAATCGACTACGAGGGCGTCATGGCTGACAAGCAAGCTGAAGCAGAAGCTCCAAAGAAAGGGGGCGGCATGAAAAAATTGATCCTGATCATCGTCGCCGTGGTCTTGCTTCTGGTCGTCGTGGGAGGGGGTGCGGCGGTGTATCTGCTCACTTCCAAGCCGGCGGCGGAGAAGAAACAGGCCGAGGAGGAGGAAGAGGAAGAGGTCGCAGAAAAGGGGCCGCCGATCTATGAACGGCTGGACACTTTCACCGTCAACCTGAGTGGCCAGCGCACCGCCTATCTGCGCGCCGAGATCCAGATGCAGGTCTCCGACGTCAAGATGCAGGGTGACCTCAAGGCGCGCATGCCGGAGATCCGCAACGAGGTGATCCGCATCCTCTCCAGCCGCACCCCGGACGAGCTGGCCACCCTGGAGGGCAAGGACGCGGTGGCCGCAGACATCCAGGCCAAGGTGAACGAGGTCATGGGAGCCAAGAAGAACAAGGGCGTGCAGAGGGTCCTGTTCAACGATTTCATCATCCAGCAGTAAGAAGGGGATTGCGGGGAGATCGTGGCGGACGACATCCTTTCCCAGGACGAAGTCGACGCACTCCTGCGCGGCGTAACGGGGGAACCCGAGGAAGAGGTTGCACAGGAGAGCACGACCGGGGTCCGTTCCTACGACATCGGTCGGCAGGAACGGATCGTCCGGGGTCGCATGCCGACCCTGGAGATCATCAACGAGCGTTTCGCCCGCAACTTTCGCATCGGTCTGTTCAACCTGATCCGGCGCACCGCCGAGATCTCGGTGGGGCCGGTGTCGGTCATCAAGTACAGCGAGTTCGTGCGCAACCTGATCGTGCCGACCAACCTCAACCTGGTCCACGTCCAGCCGTTGCGCGGCACCGCGCTGTTTATCTTCGACCCCAATCTGGTGTTCCTGGTCATCGACAACCTGTTCGGTGGCGACGGCCGCTTTCACATGCGGGTGGAGGGCCGCGACTTCACCCTCGCCGAGCAGCGCATCATCCACAAGATCCTCGAAGTGACCTTCGAGGAATATGCCAAGGCGTGGGAGGCGATCTTTCCGATCAAACCCGAGTATGTGCGTTCGGAGATGAACACCCAGTTCGCCAACATCGCCACCCCGACCGAGGTGGTGGTGGTCAGCACATTCAACATCGAGCTGGGCACCGCGGGCGGCGATTTCCACATCTGCATGCCCTACAGTATGATTGAGCCGATTCGCGATCAGCTCACCAGCACCATGCAGGCCGACCGGGCCGAGGCCGACGAGCGCTGGATCACCGAGATGAGCCTGCAGGTGCAGGATGCTGAGGTCGAGCTGGTGGCGAACCTGGGACAGGCGCCGATCACCCTGCGGCAGATCCTTGAACTCAAGGTGGGCGACGTGATTTCCCTGGAGTTGCCCGAGGCCGTGGTGGCCGAGGTCGATGGAGTGCCGGTGTTCGAATGCAAATACGGCCAGAAAAACGGACAGCTGGCGCTCAAGATCGACCGGGTGCTGATCGGGCGTGAACGGGCCGGCCTGGTCGGGAACAGACGATGAGCGAAGACGCGGGCAAAGACGACATCACCGCCGATGACTGGGCCGCCGCACTGGCCGAACAGGAAAGCTCCACCAGAGCCGGCGCCGAGGATGACTGGGCTGCGGCGATGGCCGAGCAGGCTGCGTCCGCCGCCAGCCAAAGCGACGCCGCGATGCCGCAGAAGGCCGATGTGTTCCAGTCGCTCGCCCCGGACACGACCCTGCCGGCCGCAAACAATCTCGACCTTATCCTCGACATCCCGGTCCATCTCACCGTCGAGCTGGGACGCACCAAGATCGCCATCCGCAACCTGCTCCAGCTCGCCCAGGGCTCGGTGGTGGAGCTCGACGGCCTCGCCGGCGAACCCATGGACGTACTCGTCAATGGCTGCCTCATCGCCCAAGGCGAGGTGGTGGTGGTCAACGACAAGTTCGGCATTCGGCTCACCGACATCATCAGCCCGGCCGAACGCCTGCGCCGCATCAATCGATGAATTCGTTTGCGATTGCCGGGACTGCCGCCGACACTGGGCGGCTGTGTTCTGCAGCGGTGTTCATCCTGTTGTCGGGCGTTGCCCTGCCCGCATTCGCCGCCGAACCGCCGACGGCCGGCGGCAGCTTGTTGCAGGCGGTGCTCGGCCTGCTCCTGATTCTGGCGCTGATGTATGGTTTTTTCTGGCTCATGCGCCGCTACGCCCCCGGCCAGAGCGCCGCGCAAGGCGTGGTCAAGGTGGTGGGCGGCGTCATGCTGAGTCCGCGCGAGCGCTTGGTGGTGGTGGAGGTGGGCGATACCTGGCTGCTGCTCGGCGTGGCCAGCGGCAATGTCAACCTGCTGCACCGCATCGACCGGCCGGAAGGCGCCGTGACCGCCGGAACGAATCCCGCCTCCGGACCTTTCGCCGAACGTCTCGCCGAATGGCTGCGACGGGGCCAGAACACGCGTTGAGATGCTGCGGCGCGGCCTGATCGCACTCCTGCTCACGCTCCTGCTGAGCCTGCCTGGGCTGGCCCTGGCGCAGGGGCTGCCGGCATTCAACAGCACCCCGGGGCCGGGCGGCAGCACCAGCTACAGCTTCAGCATCGAAGCCCTGCTGCTGCTCACCTCGCTCACCTTCCTGCCGGCGGCATTGCTGATGATGACCGCGTTCACCCGCATCGTCATCGTGCTCTCCCTGCTGCGCCAGGCCATCGGCACCATGCAAGCCCCGCCCAACCAGGTAATCATCGGCCTGTCGCTGTTCCTCACCTTCTTCGTCATGGCGCCGGTGTTCGACAAGATCTACGAGGTGGCCTGGCGTCCCTACGCCGACAACCAGATCAGCCTGGTGGAGGCCGCCAACCGCGGCTCCGAGCCGCTCAAGGCGTTCATGCTGAAACAGACCCGGCAGGAGGATCTGGCCCTGTTCATCGGCCTCGCAAATCACCCCCCCATCGAGTCGCCCGAGGCCACCCCATTGCGCATCCTGGTGCCGGCCTATGTCATCAGTGAACTGAAGACCGCGTTCCAGATCGCATTCATCGTGTTCATTCCGTTCCTGATCATCGACATGGTGGTGGCCAGCACCCTGATGTCCATGGGCATGATGATGCTCTCACCGATGCTGATCTCGCTGCCGTTCAAGATCATGTTGTTCGTGCTGGCCGATGGCTGGAACCTGTTGATCGCCTCCCTGGTGCGGACCTTCGAGATATGACCCAGGACACGGTGCTGACCCTCATCCGCCAGGGAATCGAGATCGGCCTACTCGCGGCGGGGCCGCTCCTGCTCGTATCACTGGTGGCCGGCCTGGTGGTGAGCATCTTCCAGGCCGCCACCCAGATCAACGAGATGACCCTCACCTTCATCCCCAAACTGGTGGCTGAGTTCCTGATCATCATCGCCCTAGGACCCTGGATGCTGCGTGTGCTGGTCGACTACGTGGTGCGACTGTACAACAGCATTCCCACCCTGATCGGCTGAGACCGCGATCCACCGAAGCCATGCTGGCGATCTCGACGGCCGACTGGAACGCGATGATCGCGCTGTTTCTCTATCCATTCGTGCGCATCCTGGCCTGGCTCGCCACCGATCCCTTGCTGGGCAATCGCGCCGCGCCCAATTCGGTGCGGGTGACCCTAGCATTCGCGCTGGCCATGGTCATCGTGCCGACCCTGCCGCCGCCACCGCCGGTGGCTCTGGTGTCCGGCGACGGGTTGCTCATCCTGGTGCAGCAGATCCTGATCGGGGTGGCCCTGGGATTCACCCTACGCATCGTGTTCATGGCAGTGGAATTCACCGGCCAGATCATGAGCCTGCAGATGGGTCTTTCATTCGCCACACTGTTCGACCCCATCAACGGCGCCCAGACCCCGGTGCTGTCGCAGTTCCTGACCCTCTTCACGGTGCTTTTGCTGCTGGCATTCAACGGTCATCATCTGGTCATCGGCGCATTGTGGCAAAGCTTCCACGACATCCCCATCGCCGCTCGGCCGCTCGCCGACAAAGGCATCCTGATGCTTTTGGAATGGGCGGGGGCATTGTTCAAGACCGGCCTGCACATCGCCCTGCCCATCACCGCGGCCTTGCTCACCGCCAACCTGGCCATCGGCATGATGACCCGCGCCGCTCCCCAGCTCAACATCTTCGCGGTTGGCTTTCCTATCACCCTGGGCGCAGGTTTCGTGGTGCTGTACTTCGCCGTCGCTTACATGCCGGGGATCATCGAGCGTTTCTGGATGCATGCCGTCGAGGTGGCGCAAGCCATCATGCGGGGGATCGCGCCTTGAGGGGAATCGGCTACAATCCATTTTTTTGCAATGAGCCTCTGGATATGCTGACTGGCAGCCTGGTCGCCCTCGTCACCCCCATGCAAGCCGATGGCGGACTTGATCTATCCGCATTGCGCGCCTTGGTCGACTGGCATGTCGAGCAGGGCAGTGATTCGCTGGTCATCGTCGGCACCACCGGTGAATCGCCCACGGTGACACCGGAGGAACATTGCCTGTTGATCCGCACCGCGGTCGAGCAGGCCGCCGGACGCATCCCGGTGATCGCCGGCACCGGCGCAAACTCCACCGCCGAGGCGATCGAGCTGTCGCGTTGCGCCAAGGCGGCCGGGGCCGTCGCCGGACTGTCCGTGGCGCCTTATTACAACAAGCCCACCCAAGAAGGGTTGTACCGCCATTTCCGCGCCATCGCCGAGGCAGTCGATCTGCCCCTGATCCTGTACAACGTGCCTGGCCGTACAGCATCCGATCTTTCCAACGATACCGTGCTGCGCCTGGCCGAGATTCCCGGGGTGACCGGCATCAAGGACGCCACCGGCAACATCGAGCGCGGCTGCGACCTGATCCAGCGCGCCCCGGCCGGTTTTGCCGTGTATAGCGGCGACGATGCCAGCGCCCTGGCCCTGATGCTGATGGGAGGACAGGGGGTGATCTCGGTCACCGCGAACGTCGCCCCGGCCCTCATGCATGCCATGTGTCAAGCCGCCTTGGCCGGCGACCTGGAAGCGGCTCGCACCGCCCATTACCGCCTGCTCGGTCTGCACCGTCACCTGTTCGTCGAGGCCAACCCGATCCCGGTGAAATGGGCGCTGGCCGAGATGGGCCGTATCGGCGCCGGCATCCGCCTGCCGCTCACGCCCCTGTCGAGCGCGCATCACGAAACCCTTCGCGCCGCCCTGCGGCAAGCCGGCGCACTTTGAGGACCACCGCCATGCGTTTCGCCCCAGCATCTCTCGCCCTCCTCGCGGCCGCCCTGTCGCTGGCCGGCTGCGCCTTCATGGAAAGCAAGAAGATCGATTACAAGTCGGCGGGCACATTGCCCTCGCTGGAGGTCCCGCCCGACCTGATCCTGCCCGCCGGGAACAGCCGCTTCACCCTGCCGGAAGCGGCCCGCCGCGATGCAGCCACATACTCCGCCTTCACCCAGGCACGCACCGGACAGACCACTGCCCAGGCCTCCGGGATTCTGCCGCGCGTCGAGCGGGCCCGCATCGAACGCTCCGGCACCCAACGCTGGCTGGTGGTGGATGCGCCGCCCACAGAAGTCTGGCCGATGCTGCGCGAGTTCTGGCAGGAGCTGGGGTTCATCATCAACATCGACATGCCCGAGGCCGGGGTGATCGAGACCGACTGGGCCGAAAACCGCGCCAAGATCCCCCAGGATGCGCTGCGCAACCTGCTTGGCCGGGTCATCGACGGACTGTATTCCACCGCCGAGCGCGACAAGTTCCGCACCCGCATCGAGGCCGCCAGCGATGGCCGCGGCACCGAGATCTACATCAGCCACCGCGGCATGTACGAGGTGTTCGAGGGCACCCAGGCCGGCGGCGACCAGGGTCGAGGCCGCACCGTATGGCAGCCGCGCCCGGCCGATCCCGAGCTGGAAGCGGAAATGCTGCGCCGGCTGATGGTCCGCTTCGGCATCGAATCGGCGCGCGCCCAGGCCCTGCTCGCCCAAGCCCCGGCCGCGCCGCAAGCGACCCTGATCCGCAGCGCCGATGGCGCGCCAGCGCTCATCCTGCCCGAAACCTTCGAACGTGCCTGGCGACGGGTGGGCCTGGCCCTCGACCGGGTCGGCTTCGTGGTCGAAGACCGCGATCGCGCCGGCGGGGTGTATTACGTGCGCTACAGCGCCCCGGAGGCCGATGTCGCCAAGTCGAAGGGCGTCCTGTCCCGCCTCGCATTCTGGTCGCGCGACGACGCCCCGCGCAAGGAACGCTACCGTGTCCGGGTGAGCGGCAAGGGCGAGTCGAGCGAGGTTGCCATCCATCTCGACAGTGGCGCACCGGCGCAGGACGCCACCGGCAACCGCATCGCCAGCCTGTTGCACGAACAGCTCAAGTAAGGGGCCACGCCGGCGCATGCGTTTCGCCTGTCTCGGCAGCGGCAGCCAGGGCAACGCCTGGCTGGTCGAATCCGGCTCGACCCGGGTGCTGATCGACTGTGGCTTCGCGGCGCGTGAAACGGAGGCGCGCCTGGCCCGTCTCGGGGTCGAGGCCGACAGCCTAGCCGCCATCCTGCTCACCCACGAACACAGCGATCATGGCCGGGGCGCCAAGGCATTCTCACGCCGTCACGGCTGCCCGGTCTGGCTCACCCACGGCTGCCGTGCCATGCTGGAGGCGGTCGATGCACTGCCCGGCGCGGTGCGGATGATCGACAGCCATGCCGCATTCGCCATCGGCGAGCTCGAATTCCAACCTTTCCCCGTGCCGCACGACGCCCGCGAGCCGGTGCAGTTCCGGGTCAGCGATGGCGCCCGGCACTGGGGCCTGCTCACCGATGCCGGCCATGTCACCACGCACATGGCCGAAATGCTCGGCGGCTGCCATGCTCTGGCCCTGGAGTGCAACCATGATGTCGACCAACTCCGTCAGGGACGCTACCCGCCCGCACTCAAGGCCCGCATCCTAGGGCGCTACGGCCATCTCGACAACCAGGCGGCCGCCGGGCTGCTCGGCCGTGTCGCCCATACCGGTCTGCAACATGTGGTGGCGGCGCACCTCTCGGAGGAAAACAACGACCCGGCACTGGCGCGTGCGGCCCTGGCCGGCGCGCTTGGTTGCGAATCGGACTGGATCGACGTGGCTGACCAGCAGGATGGGCTAGAATGGCGGGCGATATGCTGACCCAAGACCGCAAGCCATGAGCGAACACGCCGCCCTCGAAGCGGCCATCACCTTCGACGATCTGGCCCTGGCGCCGGAAATCCTCGTCGCCATCCGCGAGCTGGGCTACAGCACGCCCACCCCCATCCAGCGCGAGGCCATCCCTCTCGTCCTGTCCGGGCGCGATCTGCTGGCCCAGGCACAAACCGGAACCGGCAAGACCGCCGCATTCGCCCTGCCGCTCATCCACCGGATCCGCCGGCATGCCAATACCAGCGCCTCGCCGGCGCGTCACCCGGTACGCGCCCTGGTCCTGGCGCCCACGCGAGAGCTCGCCATCCAGGTGCATGAAAGCATCGTCGCCTATTGCAAGAACCTCCCCCTACGCAGCGCCTGCGTCTATGGCGGGGTCGGCATGCACGAGCAGGAGGCCGCACTGCGCCGCGGCGTCGAGATCCTCGTCGCCACGCCCGGCCGCCTGCTCGACCACGCCGGCAGCAAGACCACCCTGCTCGGCCAGGTGCAGTTTCTGGTCATCGACGAGGCCGACCGCATGCTGGACATGGGCTTTCTGCCCGACCTCAAGCGCATCCTCGATCTGCTGCCCAGGACACGCCAAACCCTGCTGTTCTCGGCCACCTTCGACGACCCGATCACCCGCCTGGCCAACAGCTTCCTCGACAACCCGCTCAAGGTCGAGGTGGCACGTCGCAACACCGCCGCTGAAACGGTCGAGCAGTTGGTGCACAAGGTGGCCGAGGACGACAAGATCGACGCCCTGCTACAGGTGATGCGGGTGCGCGAGATCACCCAAGCCATCGTGTTCACCCGCACCAAGATCGCCGCCGACAAGCTCGGTCGCCGGCTGCAGCGGCGCGGCGTCAACGCCGCCGTGATTCACGGCGACAAGGCGCAGGTGGACCGCATCCAGGCCCTGGATGGGTTCAAGAAGGGTGAAATCCAGCTTCTGGTGGCCACCGACATCGCCGCGCGTGGCATCGATATCGCCGAGCTGCCCTGCGTATTCAACTTCGAATTGCCCCATTCGCCGGAAGACTACGTCCACCGTATCGGCCGCACCGGTCGGGCCGGCGCCTCCGGCCTGGCGGTCGCCCTGGTCTCGCCCGAGGAAGAAAAGCTGCTGGCGGCCGTGGAACGATTCATCCATCGCCAGCTGTCCGCTTCCCCCTTGCCCGAACCGCCGACCATCGATCCGCCGCGGCCGTTGCCTAGCGCCACTGCACCGAATCCGATCCTGCGCGGTCGGCGCGCCGCCCCGGTGTGCGCCCTGCTGCGCCCACCCGTGCGACCAGCGGAGAGCGAACCCGCCGCATGAGTTGGGAATTCGTCATGCTGGGTCTGTTCGCCCTGCTCGCCGGCTTCTGGTGGGATGGTCTGCAAAAGCGCGAGATCGCAGTCCAGACCGCCCGTCGCGCTTGTGCGCGGGCCGGCGTACAGCTGCTCGACGAAAGCGTGGCCCTCATTCGCCTGCGCCTCGGGCGCGACGAGCAACAGCGGCTGCGCCTCGCACGCCAGTACGCATTCGAGTTCACCGACACCGGCAACAACCGCCTCGCCGGACGCATCCATCTGCTTGGCGCCCGCCTCATCGACGTCAACCTCATCCTGCCGCCCGTGCCCGAGCCCAATCCTTCCCCCACCCCGGCGCAGCCCAGCCCGGCCAAGGTCCTGCCTTTCATGCGCCCGCCGGTTTGAACACGGGGCCTGGCGCCGCGGGAGTTCCGTCCGGTAGAGCAGATCGACCACGCGGGCAATGGGCGTGACCGTGCTGCCACAGCCCGGCGGCAGTCAGCGATTCCGCGCGCTCATCCTGTGCGGCGAGGGATCGTAGCTGGGGTGTACACTTGCGGCCAGCCGGTATGAGGGCGCCGAGAGTGGACAGTGTGATGAGCGGACCGATCACCGCCCGTTATCAGGCTGTTGAACCTAAAAACCTCAGTTGACCACTTCTTGGCCCTCGACAGGCCACATGGCTGCTGGCGTTTATGTCTCCGGGATAGTTCACCCATTGGGTGGGCCGTTACGCACCCGATTGCACGGTTTTAGCCGGCTGTTGAAAAACGTAGCGAGGATGGCCCGATGCAAGGCGGGACCTGACCCGGATTTGCAGGGCAAACCCCACGGCTTGTCCGCCCTTTCTGCTCTCTCAGCCCAGAGCGCATGCCTTGAACCACAGCGCGCCGCCGCTGCCGAGCAAGATCAGGGCCACCAGCCGGCGCATGGCCTGGTGACTCAGACGCTGGTGCACGTGGCTGCCCATCCACAGGGCCGCCAGCACCAGCGGCAGGGCGGCGGCATAGGCGAGCGGCAGATTCGGGGCGAACAGTAGGCCGGCGAGGGTGAATGCGAGGATGCGCGTCAGGCCCTCGATGAAGAACAGCCCCGACAGCGTGGCGCGCAGTCGCCCCTTGTCGAACAGGCGGTGCGACAGATAGATCACGTAGGGCGGTCCGCCGGTGCCGAACAATGCGCTCACCGTGCCACCAGTGAGCGCCGCCGGCCAGGCCCAGGCCGGCGCGATGGGGCGCAATGGGCCATCGCGGCGGACGAGGTCGCGCAGGGCGAACACGATCACCAACGTGCCTAGGGCGAGAAGCATCGCCGGCTCGGGCAAGGACACCAGCAGCCAGGCGCCCGCCAGCACGCCGATCAGGCTGGGCGGCAGCAGGCGGGCGATCTCGTCGCGGGCCACCTGGCTGAAATTGAGGCCGCCGATCAAGAGCGAGGCGGTGAAGTCGGTGAGCAGGATCAGCGGGACCACGAAGGTGAGCGGCAGATGCAGGGCCAGCAGGGGAACTGCGATGAGGCCGGAGCCAAAGCCGGTGATGCCACGGATGAAATAGGCGCCGGCCAGCACGAGGGCGACATAGAGATAGAGCGACATGGTGCGGAGGATGCGGGCCGGCGTTCACCGGAGCGGACATGAAGGACGGTCGACCCGCTTACAGGCGGCTGCCGCGCTCGACGATGATGCCGAGCTCGCGCACGCCGCGCAGGATGGCCTGCTTGCGCACCGCGACGCGCACCCAGGGGGCGCCGAACTCGCTGCGCACGATGTCGGCGATGTGTTCGCCCAGGGCCTCGACCAGATGGAAGGGCTGGCTGGCGGCGAATTCGCGGATGCGCGCCGCAACCTGGCCATAGTCGATGGTGTCGCGGATGTCGTCGCTGTGCCCGGCCTTGTGGTCGTACAGACCGATTTCGAGGTCGATCATCACCGGTTGCGGGACTTTGCGCTCCCATTCGTATAGCCCGATAATGATTTCGAGACGGAAGTCCCGCAAAAACAGGATGTCCATTGCTCTGGCCACTGCAAAAGGCCGCCATTCTACCCCGGAACCCCCATGCACGATTCCATCGTCACCGCCGCGTCCGCAATCCTGGCCGCGCTCATCCTCGCCGCCTACCTGATCGGCTCGCTTTCATTCGCGGTCATCCTCAGCCGCCTGTTTGGCCTCGCCGATCCGCGCAGCTACGGTTCGGGCAACCCCGGCGCCACCAACGTGCTGCGCAGCGGCCGCAAGGCAGTCGCCGCGCTCACCCTGCTGGGCGATGGCGCCAAGGGGGCGGCGGCGGTGCTGCTCGGCCACTGGGTCGCGGCCCGCTACGGCCTGCCCGCATTCGCGCCGGCCCTGGCGGGCCTGGCGGCCTTCGTCGGCCACCTGTGGCCGGTATTCTTCGGCTTCAAGGGCGGCAAGGGTGTGGCCACCGCCCTGGGGCTCTTGCTGGCGCTCGATCCCTGGCTGGGGCTGGCCTGCGCCGGAACCTGGCTCCTGATGTTCATGCTGCTGCGCATCTCCTCCCTGGCTGCGCTCACGGCGGCGGCCTTGGCGCCACTGCATGCCTGGCTGCTGGGCGCCGGGTCGATCACGGTCGCGGTCCTGGCGGTGTTGGCGGCGCTGATCTTTTGGCGTCATGCGGCCAACATCCGCCGCCTCCTGCGCGGCGAGGAACGCGCATTCGGTCGAAAGGCCGCGCCGGAGACCTGAGCCATGGTCTGGTTCGAAAAGGAGATGGACTACGCCAGCGACAAGCTTGCCGCGACGGCGGCGGAGTCCATCGACCGCGCCAGCGAGCGTCTGTCCGGCGTGGTGCAGGACGGGGTACGCCTGGCGAGCCAGGAATTGCAGTCGGTGGTGGCCGGGGCGAGCCGCGAGATCGACGCCAAGCTCGACAAGATCTCCCAGGAATTGCACGACCAGCGCCAGTTCACCAAGGACGACGTCAGGGAACTGGTCGACTATGCGGCGCTGCGCCTCTCTGGGGTGCTGGATGACCGCATCCAGGCGATGAAGCATGAAATCTCCAGCCTGGTGCAGGAAAAGACCGAATATTTCAAGACCGAGGTCGATGCCTTCTTCGTCCAGCGCCAGCAGGACCTTGCCCGCGAGCGGCACCGCCTGGTGATCAACATCCTGCTCGCGTTCGCCGCCTCTCTGGTGGTGGGCGCGGTATCGATCTTCTACAAGGGCATGGACGGGCGACCGCTCGACATGCTCACCGTGTTCCGCATCGTCCTCGCCTCGCTGGCCGGCGGCTACGGCGTATACCTGCTCGCCAGCCTGGCGCGACGCTGGCTGGCCCTGTCCGAGCACCGCAAGGACGCGCTGTTCCTCGCCGCGCGATACTGGGGCTGGTTGCGACCGAACAGCGTGTTCATCAGTGTGCTGACCCTGATCCTGCTGCTGGTTCTGGCGACCGCACTGCTGTTCCCCGCGCCGTTCATCGCCCTGCTCGGCCTGGAAGACTGGTTCGCCGGTCTAACCGCATTCAGCCCGGAGCCAGCTCCCAGCGCGGTCGTACCGTGAATGCGCCGACGCCCGGCCGGGCGTCGTTCAGGCGCATGGCGCCGGCAAAGGCGATCATCGCGCCGTTGTCGGTACACAGGTCGAGCGGCGGGTAGTGGACCGCACAGCCCACCCGCGCCGCCTCGGCGTCGAGGCGGGCGCGCAAGGCCCGGTTCGCACCCACCCCCCCCGCCACCACCAGGCGCTGCAAGCCGGTCCGGGCCAGGGCCGCCATGCACTTGCCGGCCAGCACGTCCACCACCGCCTGCTGGAAGCCGGCGGCGATGTCGGCACGCGCCGCATCCCCTTCCTTGCGCGCCAGATTGAGCACGGCGGTCTTGAGGCCGCTGAAGCTGAAGTCGAGCTCACCCGAGTTCAGCATCGGTCGCGGCAGGCGAAAGCGCCACGCGTCGCCGGTCTCGGCCAGCGCCGCCACCGCCGGCCCACCCGGATACCCCAGGCCGAGCAGCTGCGCGGTCTTGTCGAAGGACTCGCCGGCGGCGTCGTCCAGCGTCTCGCCCAGAAGCGCATAGCGGCCGACGCCGTCCACCCGCATCAACTGGGTGTGACCGCCCGAGACCAGCAGGGCGATGAACGGGAACGCCGGTCGCGGTTCGGCGAGCAGGGGCGAGAGCAGATGGCCTTCGAGGTGATGCACGCCGATGCATGGGCGCTCCAGCGCCACGGCCAGGCCATTGGCGATGCTGGCGCCGACCAGCAGCGCCCCGGCCAACCCCGGCCCCTGGGTGTATGCGATGGCATCGATGTCCGCAAGCCTCAAACCGGCCTCCGCCAGCACCCGCCGCGTGAGCGGCAGCACGCGACGGATGTGGTCGCGCGAGGCCAGCTCGGGCACCACCCCGCCATACTCGGCATGCATCGCCACCTGGCTGTGCAGTGCATGGGCGAGCAGGCCGCGATCGCGGTCGTAAAGCGCGACGCCGGTCTCGTCGCAGGAGGATTCGATGCCGAGTACGCGCATGAAGGCGTGGGGTGCGTTGAGCGCATGGCGTGACGAAGGGCAAAGTTTAACAGGCTGTTAACCGTTCGCGCTTGTATGCGCAGCCCGTACTGGTATAATTCTATGCTCCATTTCTCATCCATCCGGATCAAGCTTCATGCCTAGTGTACGCGTCAAGGAAAACGAGCCTTTCGAAGTGGCGATGCGCCGCTTCAAGCGCACTGTGGAAAAAACCGGTCTGCTGACCGAGCTGCGCGCCCGCGAGTTCTACGAAAAGCCAACCGTGGAGCGCAAGCGCAAGCTGGCCGCCGCCGTCAAGCGCCACCACAAGCGCCTGCGCAGCCAGACCCTCCCCCCCAAGCTGTACTGATCCATTTCCGGCGAACTCGGCCATGTCCCTCAAGAACCGTCTGGCCGATGACATGAAGCAGGCGATGCGCGCCAAGGATTCGGCGCGCCTTTCCGCTTTGCGCATGCTGCTTGCCGCCATCAAGCAAAAAGAGATCGACGAGCGAGCGGAGCTCGACGACGTCGGCGTCATAGCCACCATCGAGCGGCTACTCAAGCAGCGCAAGGACTCTGCGACGCAGTATGCCGCCGCGGGCCGGGAAGATCTCGCCGCAAATGAACGGTTCGAGATCGAGGTGTTGTCCGCCTACATGCCCGCGCCGTTTTCCGACGCGGAGATCGACGCGCTGCTCGATGAGGCCCTGCGTGAGACCGGCGCGAGCAGCGGGCGCGACATGGGCAAGGTCGTGGCTTGGCTGAAGCCTCGTCTCGCCGGCCGCGCCGACATGGCGGCCGTTTCCGCCCGGATCAAGACCCGCCTGGGCTGAACCCTAGCAGCCTGTCGGACTTGAGCGATCGTAGCGAGCCGAGAGGGAGAGCGAGGACAGTTTTGCACGATTTCGAGGCGCATAGTGGGCCTATGCAACGAGAAATCGGGCAAAAATGGACCGCTCTTCCCACTGGCGCAGTAGATCAGCCTCAAGCCCGACAGGCTGCTAGCACCCTGAACCCGGGGAGGCGGACGTGATTCCCCAGGACTTCATCCATCTGCTGCTCGATCGCACCGACATCGTCGAGGTGATCGACCGCCATGTGCCGCTCAAGAAAAAGGGCGCCAACTACACCGCCTGCTGTCCGTTCCACAACGAAAAGACGCCTTCGTTCACGGTCAGTCCAGCCAAGCAGTTCTACCATTGCTTCGGCTGCGGCGCACACGGCACCGCCATAACCTTTTTGATGCAGCACGCCGGCTACGGCTTCGTCGATGCGGTGCGGGAGCTGGCCGGGCGGGTCGGCCTGACGGTCCCGGACGACGGCCACGTTGCGCGCCCCGAGGACAGTCGCCGCGACGCACTGTTCGAATGCATGGAAGCCGCCAGCCGTTTCTACCGTGCCCAGCTCAAGGCCAGCGCGACGGCCATCGAGTACCTCAAGCGGCGCGGCCTGAACGGCGAGGCCGCCGCCCGCTTCGGGCTCGGCCATGCCCCCGACGACTGGCAGGGCCTGACCCGCGCGGTACCCGACTACAACGATTCCGCCCTGGAAGAGGCGGGCCTGGTGATCGCCGGCGAGGGCCGGCGCTACGACCGCTTCCGCGACCGCATCATGTTTCCCATCCGCAACGAGCGTGGCCGCGTCGTCGCCTTCGGTGGCCGGGTGCTGGGCGCGGGCGAGCCGAAATACCTCAACTCGCCGGAGACCCCGCTGTTCCACAAGGGCCGCGAGCTGTACGGCCTGTTCGAAAACCGGCGCGCCATCCAGGCCGCCGGCCGTGCGATCGTCGTCGAGGGCTACATGGATGTGGTCATGCTGGCCCAGCACGGGGTTGAAAACGCGCTCGCCACCCTCGGCACGGCGATCACCCCGGACCAGGTTGGGCGCCTGTTCCGCCTCGTCGATGACGTGCTGTTCGCATTCGACGGCGATGCCGCGGGCCGGCGCGCCGCCTGGCGGGCGCTGGAGAATGCCTTGCCGCAGTTGCAGGACGGCAAGCGGGCGGCGTTCCTGTTCCTGCCCGAAGGCGAGGACCCGGACAGCTACGTGCGCGGCCAGGGCGCGCCCGCATTTCATGCATTGTGCGAGCGGGCCATGCCGCTGTCGGACTTCTTGTTCCAGGAACTCGGCGCGAAGACCGATCTCGCTTCGCAAGAAGGCCGGGTGCGTCTTGCCACCCTGGCCGAGCCGCTCATCGCCCGCATCGCCCAGGCGCCGATGCTGGCGCGGGCGCTGCGGGCGCGGCTGGCACAACTGTCCGGCCTTGCGGCACCCGCCGAACGGCGCCTGCCGATCCGGTCCGGCCGTCCAGTTGTACGCGACCGCACCGCCAGCCGACTGCCCTCGCCGGAGCAGGTTCTGCTGCAGGCCATCCTGTACCGGCCGGATTGGGTGGCGGAACTGCCCGACCCCTCACCTCTTCCCGGCGAGGCGGCGGCCACACTGGCGACGGTGCGCGAGGTGATGCGCGAGCACCCGGAACTGCGCGCCGCGCGCGATCTGATCGAATACTTTCGTGACCGCCCCGAGCGGTCCCGCCTGGAGACCGCCGCGGCCGCATCGCTGCACTGGGAGGACGCCGAATCGGGCTACGACATCGAGGCGGATTTCCGGGGTGCGCTCGCCAGCCTGGCCGAGCGCTTGGCCGCTGCCCAGGCGCGCGCCCTGGCCAGCAAGCGACCAAGCGAGATCAGCCCGGAAGAACGCAGCCGCTATCTGGAAGCGCTACGCAACAAGAAGCTGGATCGCCTCAAGGCCGAACCGGACGCGTAGCGCCGTTCACCCGCCTCACAGATCCCCCCACAGTGCTTGGAATGCGGCCAGGGCCGCCACGGCCGCGGTCTCGGTGCGCAGGATGCGCGGCCCCAGGCGCAGGGGCTGGAAACCGCGCGTCCGGGCGATCTCGCGCTCGCCGGGATCGAAGCCGCCCTCCGGCCCGGCCAGCAGGCAGATCCGACCTTCCGGCGCGGCACGGGCATGGAGGCGAAGCGTGCCCTCCGGGTCGAGCATGTAATCGACCCCGGCCGACCGCGGACGGACGATCCAGGCCTCGAAGTCGAGGATGGGCGCCACCTCCGGGATGCGGTTGCGGCCGCATTGCTCGCAGGCGGAGATCGCCACCGCCTGCCAGTGTTGCTGCCGGCGCTGCCGCTTGTCGCTGTCCAGTCGAACCACCGTGCGCCGCATTAGCACCGGCTGGATGTGGGTGACGCCAAGCTCCACCGCTTTCTGCAGGGTGTAGTCCATCCGCTCGCCGCTGCTGATGCCCTGGGCCAGGGTGATTTCGAGCGGCGATTCGCGTTCGGGCGCGCGTCGCTCGCCTAGGAGGGCCGCGACCTGCTTGCCGTCGCAGTGCAGGGTGGCGAGATATTCCACGCCATCGCCGTTGAACAGGATCACCGTGTCGCCCGTGCGCAGCCGCAGCGCGGCCACCGCATGGCGGGCGACCGCATCGGGCAGGATGAGCCGCTCACCGGAGGCGAGCGGAACCGGGCAGTGGAATCGGGCGATCGACATGGCGGGCGGCGGGAAAGCGGGCGGCGAATGCTATCATCATCGGCCGAACCTGCACGAGGAGCCCACGATGGTACGCATGGAAACCCCGGTCTGCGATTTCGGTCGGGCCGCGCTCGATTTCGACCTGCTCGGCGTCGACGGCCGACCTTACACCCTCAAGGACGTGGTCGGTCCTAACGGGCTCGTCGTCATGTTCATCTGCAACCACTGTCCCTACGTCAAAGCGGTGATCCACCGCATCGTGCGCGATGTGCGCGACTTGAAGCCGCTCGGCGTGGGCGCGGTGGCGATCATGTCGAACGACCCGGCCGAATACCCGGAGGACTCGTTCGACAACATGAAGCGCATCGCCGCCGAGCTCGATTTCCCCATGCCCTACCTGCTCGACGCAACGCAGGAAGTCGCGCGTGCCTATGGCGCCGTATGCACCCCGGATTTCTTTGGCTACAACGGCCGCCTCGAACTGCAATACCGCGGCCGGCTCGATGCGTCGCGCAAGGAAACCGCGCCGGAAGGGGTGCGCCGAGACCTGTTCGAGGCCATGCGGCAGGTGGCCGACACTGGCGAGGGGCCGCGTGAACAGATCCCCAGCATGGGCTGCTCGATCAAGTGGAAGGGCGGGGGCACATAGCCCGGGGCCGCCGGCATGTCCATGCTCGAACGGGTGATCGCTGCGGCGCGCGAAGTGGGGCGCGACGAGGTCATGCCGCGTTACCTCAAGGTGGCGCATGCCCGCAAGGATGACGGCAGCCTGTTCACGGCGGCCGACCTGGCGGCGCAGCAGGCGCTGGTGGCGCGACTGAAGGCCATCGCCCCCTATCCCGTGCTGGGCGAGGAGATGAACGAGGACGAGCACCGTCGCTGCTGGGAGACCGGCGCGGAGGGCCTGTGGTGCGTCGATCCCATCGATGGCACCACCAACTTCGTCAGCGGCCTGCCCTTCTTTGCCCTGTCCATCGCGCTGCTCAGGAACGGCCGCAGTGTGCTGGGCGTGGTGTACGACCCCCAGGCCGACGAATGCTTTCATGCCGAGGCCGGCCGCGGCGCATTCGTCGACGGCGACCCGCTGCCGCTCAAGACACCGCCCGAACGGCTCGATCGCAGCATCGCCGGTGTGGATTTCAAGCGCATCCCGCGCGCCCTAGCCGGCCGGCTGGCAGCCGAGCACCCCTACAACTCGCAGCGCAACCTGGGGGCCAGCACACTGGACTGGTGCTACCTCGCCGCCGGCCGTCTGCACGTCTACCTGCATGGCGGCCAGAAACTGTGGGACTACGCCGCCGGAGCGCTGATCCTGGAGGAAGCCGGGGGACGCGTCACCACCCTCGAAGACACGCCGTTCTGGAAGGCCGATCCCTGGAAGCGATCCGCCGTCGCCGGGCTGACCCCGGTCCTGCACTCGGCCTGGCGACACTGGCTGGACAGCGGCCAATAAAAACCGTCCGGGATCGGATAAAAACATTTTAATCGCCGCCTCGACGCGGTCAAAAACCCCGTTGATTCAATCTTTCCCGGCTGTCGCCGAGATATCTTGCTGCATGCGCGGGGGCAGGCGGCTTGCTCAGACCCCTGCCCTACGACATAATCAGTGACCCTGTGTCCGACCCGGGCCCACAAAGAATCTTTTTTCTCAAGGAAACAAGAACATGGCAACTCGTACCGAACTCGCCAATGCCATTCGCATCCTCTCCGTGGATGCCGTTGAGAAGGCCAAGTCCGGCCACCCTGGCGCCCCCATGGGCATGGCGGAGATCGCCGAAGTCCTGTGGAACCATCACCTGCGTCACAACCCGGCCAACCCGAAGTGGGCCGACCGCGACCGTTTCGTGCTGTCCAACGGCCACGGCTCGATGCTGATCTATTCCCTGCTGCACCTGACCGGCTATGACGTCTCCATCGACGACATCAAGAATTTCCGCCAGCTGCACTCCAAGACCCCGGGTCACCCCGAGTACGGCTACACCCCCGGCGTCGAGACCACCACCGGCCCGCTCGGCCAGGGCATCACCAATGCCGTCGGCATGGCGCTGGCTGAAAAGCTGCTGGCCGCCGAGTTCAACAAGCCTGGCCACGAGATCGTCAACCACCACACCTACGTGTTCATGGGCGACGGCTGCATGATGGAGGGTATCTCGCACGAGGCCTGCTCGCTCGCCGGCACCTGGAAGCTCAACAAGCTGATCGCATTCTGGGACGACAACGGCATCTCCATCGACGGCCATGTCGAAGGCTGGTTCACCGACGACACCCCGAAGCGTTTCGAGGCCTATGGCTGGAACGTGGTGCGCAATGTCGATGGCCACAGCTTCGAGCAGATCGAAGCCGCCATCGAGCAGGCCAAGAAGTCCGACAAGCCCACCCTGATCTGCTGCAAGACCGTGATCGGCAAGGGCTCGCCCAACAAGCAGGGCACCCATGACGTGCACGGTGCCGCCCTGGGCGCGGCCGAAGTCGAGGCCACCCGCAAGCACCTAGGCTGGAACCATCCGCCGTTCGAGATCCCGGCCGACATCTACGAAGGCTGGAACTGCAAGACCAAGGGCGAGGGTGCCGAGGCCCTGTGGAACAACAAGTTCGTCGAATACGAGAAGGCTTTCCCGGCCGAGGCGGCCGAGTTCAGGCGCCGCATGGCGGGCGAGCTGCCCGGCGACTGGAACGAGCGCGTTGCCGCCGCACTCAAGACCACCCTGGAAAAGGCCGAGACCGTGGCCACCCGCAAGGCCAGCCAGCTCGCCATCGAGCGCCTGGTCGCCAGCCTGCCCGAGCGCGTCGGTGGCTCGGCCGACCTGACCGGCTCAAACCTGACCAACTGGCCGGGTTGCCAGCCCATCCATCGTCACGCGCAAGCCAACTACATCTCCTTCGGCGTGCGCGAGTTCGGCATGGCCCACATCATGAACGGCATGGCCCTGCACGGCGGCCTGCTGCCCTTCGGCGGCACCTTCCTGATGTTCTCCGAATACGCCCGCAACGCACTGCGCATGTCGGCGCTGATGAAGCAGCGCGTGATCTACGTGTTCACCCACGACTCGATCGGTCTGGGCGAGGATGGCCCCACCCACCAGCCGGTGGAGCAGACCGCCACCCTGCGCATGATCCCCAACATGACCGTATGGCGTCCATGCGACACCACCGAGACCCTGGTCGCCTGGGCCTGCGCGGTGGAAAAGGGGGACGGCCCGACCAGCCTGGTGCTTTCCCGCCAGAACCTGCCCTTCGTGCAGCGCAGCGAGGCCCAGGTCGCTGACATCCGCAAGGGCGGCTACATCCTGTCCGAAAGCGATGCCCAGGTCGATCTGGTGCTGATCGCCACCGGCTCCGAGGTCGAGCTTGCGCTCAAGGCGCAGGAGGCCCTCAAGTCCGACGGCGTGCATGCCCGCGTGGTGTCCATGCCCTCCACCAACGTGTTCGACCAGCAGCCCCAGGACTACAGGGACAGCGTCCTGCCTCCCGGCGTGCGGCGTGTCGCCATCGAGGCCGGCGTGTCCGATGGCTGGTACAAGTATGTTGGCCTCGACGGCGCCATCATCGGGCTGGACCGCTTCGGCGAATCCGCCCCGGCCGGCGAGCTGTTCAAGGAATTTGGCTTCACCGTCACCAATGTCATCAAGACTGTCGAACGGCTCAAGTAAGCTCGAACCATTCGCTTCGCCCCCGGCCGGGGCCACACCCCGGCCGGATCGATTCTTTCAGTCAAGGAGAACTGCATGACCATCAAAGTGGGTATCAACGGTTTTGGCCGCATCGGCCGCATGGTGTTCCGTGCCGTCGCACGTGATTTTCCCGAGATCGAGATCGTCGCGATCAACGACCTGCTCGACCCCGACTACCTGGCCTACATGCTGAAGTACGACTCCGTGCACGGCCGCTTCAATGGCGAAATCGCCGTCGAGGGCAACAACATGATCGTCAACGGCAAGAAGATCCGTCTCACCGCCGAGAAGGAGCCCGCCAACCTGAAGTGGAACGAAGTCGGCGCCGACATCGTCATCGACTGCACCGGTTTCTTCCTCACTACCGAATCCTGCCAGGCTCACATTGCCGCCGGCGCGAAGAAGGTGGTCCAATCCGCCCCGGCCAAGGATGACACCCCGATGTTCGTGTACGGCGTCAACCATGACACCTACGCCGGCCAGGCCATCGTCTCCGCCGCATCCTGCACCACCAACTGCCTCGCCCCGGTGGCCAAGGTCCTGCACGACACCTGGGGCATCAAGCGCGGCCTGATGTCCACCGTGCATGCCGCCACCGCGACGCAAAAGACCGTCGACGGACCGTCCAAGAAGGACTGGCGCGGCGGCCGCGGCATTCTGGAAAACATCATCCCCTCCTCCACCGGCGCCGCCAAGGCCGTCGGAAAGGTCATCCCCAGCCTCAACAAGAAGCTGACCGGCATGGCCTTCCGCGTGCCGACCTCCGACGTGTCGGTGGTCGACCTCACCGTCGAGCTGGAGAAGGAAGCCTCCTACGAGGACATCTGCAAGGCCATGAAGGCCGCCAGCGAAGGCGCCATGAAGGGCGTGCTGGGCTACACCGAAGACAAGGTAGTCTCCACCGACTTCGTCGGCAACAGCGCGCCGTCCACCTTCGACGCCGAAGCCGGCATCGCGCTCGATCCGACCTTCGTCAAGGTCGTGGCCTGGTACGACAACGAGTACGGCTACACCTGCAACATGCTGCGTCTGGTCAAGCACGTGGCGAAGTAATTAGCCGGTAGCCTGTAGCCGGTAGCTAAACAGGTCGCGCGCCTCGCGCGCACCCTGAGGCTACAAGCTACAGGCTGCAAGCTCGTCCCACTGAGCTGTAAGAAATAAGCCCCCTTATTCCTTACCGCTTAACTCTCCAAGGAGAATCCCATGGCCAAATTCCTCCGCATGACCGACCTCGACCTTAGGGCTAAGCGCGTGTTCATCCGCGCCGATCTCAACGTGCCCGTCAAGGAGGGCAAGGTCACCAGTGACGCCCGCATCACCGCCTCCATGCCCACCATCGAGCACGCCATGAAGGCGGGCGCGCGCGTGATGGTCACCTCCCACCTCGGCCGCCCCACCGAAGGCGAGTGGACCGAGGAGGTGTCGCTCAAACCCGTGGCCGACGTGATGTCCGCCAAGCTGGGCAAACCCGTGCGTCTGATCCGG
>Ga0209207_1000222_pt1 | contig 40810 bp, 43 predicted proteins | sample SaghotsprinmetaG_FD_184140 | JGI IMG/M metagenome (GOLD analysis project Ga0209207, IMG submission 184140) | Hot spring microbial communities from South Africa to study Microbial Dark Matter (Phase II) - Sagole hot spring metaG (SPAdes) (version 3) | ecosystem: Environmental > Aquatic > Thermal...
TAGTACTTACGATGCCATTAATGATTGTTGGATCAGTCATTATAATATTCAGTACTGATTTCCCTATTCCAGGCTGGGCAGACTTTATTACTGGTATTTTCCCGACATGGGATGATTTTATTTGGGGCGTTGTATTCCAATCTACAATGAGTATTTCTGCACTTGTGGCAGCGATGGGAATTACATTCTCTCTTGTTAAATCTTATGGGGAAGAAGGGATTGTGGCAGCGGGCTTAACATTTGCGGCATTTTTCTTACTTCAAGATGGTTCGGCATGGGCTTGGAATTCTTCGATTCTAGGTGCAGAAGGATTATTCTTAGCCATCATTGTGGCTTTACTTGTATCGGAGATCTATGTTCGAGTCATTAAAGCTAATTGGGTCATTCGTTTACCTGAAAGCGTACCAGTTGCGATTAGCCGTTCATTTGCGGCTTTGATTCCTGGTGCAATCATCATTGTATTATTCGCAATCGTTCATGTTTTGTTTGCGATGACATCGTATGGAACGGCACAAGCTTTCATAATTACAGTGCTTCAAATTCCACTAATTACAATTTCAGCAAGTTATTTAGGAGCGATGTTTACAAGTTTCTTTATCTCGATTTTCTGGGCATTTGGACTACATGGAGATATGATTGTAGGATCAGTAGTTTCACCTCTTATTCAAGCAGGATATCTAGCTAATGTGGATGCCTTACGTTTAGGCTTAGAGATCCCTAATATTGCGGTTGAAGGTTTCCAATCCTTATTTATCAATGTGGGTGGTACAGGTGCTACTTTAGGTGTTGCGATTGTATGTGCCTTCTTTGCGAAATCAAAACAATTAAGACTAATTGGACGTTTGTCATTAGGCCCTGGTATATTCAATATCAATGAACCGATTGTATTTGGTCTTCCAATAGTTCTAAATCCTATGTTATTGATTCCATACATTATTGCGCCACTTGTAGTAGGTACATTAACTTATTTTGCGATGGCACTTAATTTAGTGAATCGAATTGTGGCTGCTCCACCATGGACAACACCTGTATTTATTGCTGGATTCATAGCGACGGGTGGTGACTTTAGAGCGGTTATATTGCAAGCGATTAACCTAGTTATAGTTTTAGCAATTTATTACCCATTCTTAGCGGCATGGGATAAAAAGCAATTTGAATTAGAAAATAGTTCAAAATAATAATCAAAAAAACAATCTGGAATACAGATTGTTTTAATTTTGCTTATAAACCATAAGATCAAACTCGTTTCGATCTCCAACATAATATGAGAATGCCAATTCGATAACGCGATCACGATCATCATATGCAAGTGACTCCACGAAATGCACCGCATGTCCCTTTTCAGTTTTTAGTATGTTAACTAAATCATCGCGTATTATTTGTGCATCCACAACCTTTTTGATATGACTTAACCATAGGTTGAATTTTGACTCAAGCGTGTTATATATTGGTGAAGATTCAAAATCAATGGATTGAATTCCTTTGATTTTATCAATCGGATAATAAGCTTCTTTATATACAAGAGGTAAATCATTGTTCAAATAAATCATTCGAACTTTTAATAGTTTTAAACTCGATAAATGGTCTGATATATAAGTGTTACAATTTTCACTTTCCAATACTTCCTTACTTAAACAGATAACATTTGGATTTAGACCCATATTTTCTAAGTCGACCTCAATATCTGAAAATTCACTAAAGAACATACTTTTGATTTCAGGCTCTTTTACAAATGTTCCTCTACTTTTAAAGCGAACAATATAATTTTCGTCTAAGAGTTCTTTATATGCTTGTCGCACAACAGGTCTAGATATCCGAAATTCTGCACATATTTCTTCTTCTGTTGGCAGCTTATCATTCGGTTTCAGTTGTCCACTTTTAATTGCTTGTTTAATGGAATCTTTTAATTGGGCGTATAGAGGAGTGCTACTATTCTTAAATAGATTTATGTATTTCATCGATGGTTCCTCTTAACGACTAAACTAAATCGGTTTCTTGTTCCTGGGAAGTATGCGATAGAGTATTCAACAATCACATTATTCTGATTATAACTTTGGGTTTCAACTTTATGTACGGCACTATGCTTTGGAAGATCAAGGATTCTTGAATCTGCATCTGATACAATTACAGCTTTATAGCTTGTATATGCTTTTATTATTTTAGTATTATATTCATCTTCGAAAACCTTAAATAAGGATTCGTTTGCAAAATTATGTGTATCTATATGAGGAAACATATCAAGTGATACAAATGTTTCCTCTACATAAATAGGGGTATTACTACCTAATCTTAATCGTTTAAAATGCAAACACTCATTACCTTTCGGGATATTAAGGATAGGATAAGCCTTTTCATCCCATTTAAGTTTTTCAATGTAAATTAATTTGGTACTTGGTTGAAATCCTTGACGAATCATTTCATTCGCAAAGTCGGATAATTCTTGGGTAAAATTCCTTTCTTTATAGGTTTGTTTTACAAATGTGCCTTTACTTTTATGTCTTTCTATTCTTCCCAAACTAAGTAAATCGCTGTATGCTTGTCTTACAACTGTTTTAGAGATGTTAAAGAACATACAAATTTCATTTTCTGTTGGTAATTTGTCATTATCCTTTAATAATCCACTTTCGATGGCCTTTAATATTGCGTCTCTTAGTTGGGCGTAAAGGGGTACGGATGAGAGTTTGTTAATGCTTATTTCATGTAGGATGTCCATATCAAAGATTATAGCATAATATATTTACAATAATACAAAGATAAAACTCTATTAATTGTTTTATAAACATTGTAATGATATAATTACATTAAAGGAGACGTTTTATGGGAAAATCATTTAAACATTATGCAAGTCATCTTATAAATTTAATTAATCAAGTTGAACAATCTCAAGAGGATCAAATAGAGAATGCGGCACAATTAATTGTAGATGCGATAACTAACGGAAACTCTGTTTTTGCGTTTGGGGCATCGCATGCCGGGATGTTATCTATGGAATTATTCTATCGTACAGGAGGATTAGTTAATATAAATCCAATTTTTGCGGCGGATCTCATGTCAAATATTCGTCCTGCAACACTAACAAGTGATATAGAACGCTTAGAAGGATATGGAACACTGATTCTAAGAAATACAAGTATTAAAAAAGGGGATGTATTAATTCTACATTCTGTTTCTGGTCGTAATGCGGTCACAATAGATATGGGGTTAGAAGCGAAAAAGTTAGGAATTAAGGTAATTGTCATTACGAATTTAACCTATACCCATTTAGTCACATCTAGGCATTCAAGCAATTTAAAATTAAAGGATGTTGGGGATATTGTGATTGATAATTGTGGTGAATTTGAAGATTCAAGTCAAAAAATCGATGGAGTTGATCAAAAAATGGGTCCTACATCAACAATAATTGGTGCATTTATCGTGAATGGTATTACATTGAAAGTTGCGGAGAAACTAGTGGAGAAAGGAATTGAAGTTCCAGTTTTCCATAGTGCAAACATTGATGGTGGCGATGAGCATAATAAGGCTTTAATGGAAAAATATAAAAATAATATTTTCTACATGTAAAATGAAAAAACAATTCATTGATAGAGTATTAACGACTGAAACTAAACAGAATTTATATTGGTCAAAAGCACCGATTTATAAACGTGTTTTAGCGTTTTTTATTGACTTGTTCATAATGTTTCCAATACAAAATCTAACAAGAGGATTACATCCTCTTTTACCGGTACTTGCGATTGCTTTATATTACATTTTACTTGAATCTAGTGGATGGCAAGGTTCTTTAGGAAAACGTGTGTTAGGGATGAAAGTTGAAAGATTGGATGGTTCAAAGTTGAATTTTGTTCAGGCTTTATTTCGTTATGTTGTTAAGGTTTTAAGCTTAGCGATGATTGGTATAGGATATTGGCCATTATTTAGGAATAAACAAGCCTTATGTGATCGGATAGTGGATGCTGATGTATATGCTCTAACTCTAAAGAAGGTGAAATAATGAGAAATAAACGAATTGTAGTAATTGGAGCAGGAAGTGCTTCATTTGGTTTGGTTAACCTTAGCGCCTTGCTTAGAACAGAAGGACTCAAAGGTTCTGAATTATGTCTTGTTGATATCAATGAAAAAGGACTAAAGATCATTACTAAACTGGCTCATAGAATCAATGAAGAATGGAATTCTGGTTTTGTTATAAAGAGTAGTACGAATCGTTTAGATTATTTGGAAGGGGCAGATTTTATTATACTTTCTGTCGCGATTGATCGTGAGAAATGTTGGCAAAGTGATGTCGAGATCGCGTTAAAATATGATATACATCACTATGGTGAAAATGGTGGGCCAGGTGCACTTTTTCATACAGCTCGTAATGTAAATCTTATCTTACCGATATTTAGAGATATTGAGAATCTAGCACCAAATGCATTGGTTCTTAATTTTACCAATCCAGTCCCAAGAATATGTGCATTAGCGCATAAATATACAAAAATTAAAATGGTAGGGATATGTCATCAGATTAATTTTGGTTATCTTATGGCAGCCGTAGTTTTTGGAAAAGACTATGGATTTAATGTGCCTGATACCTATTTATTTAGATGGGATAATGATCGTGATATCAGCTACAAGATGATTTCTCAAGCAAAAGAAAGATTTGATATCAAGGCGTTTGGAATAAACCATTTTACATGGATTCAGTCAATGATCGATAAAGAAACAAAGGAAGATGTACTAGCTCTTTTTAAACAAAAATTCTTAGAAAATAAAACTAATTTTGAACGTTATACAAAGGAATTAATCGAAGTTTTTGATGAAGTTGTCGTTTCTGGAGATGCACATAATCTTGAATATCTACCATTTACGCATAATGTTAATCGGAAATCTTGGGAAAGATATGATATTCAAATGTATCCTTTATTGGCTGCATCTAATCAACGAGATCATATGTGGGAATTGTTAGAAAATTTGAGCATGGGGAAGGGTTCTATTGATTTCTTAAAAGAAAGTGTTAGTGAAAGAGCTGAGGCAATCATTGATTCGATAATTAACCACAAACCAATGATAGAGATTGCGGTAAATATTGCCAATAAGGGTCATATCACAAACTTGCCTGAGGGAACTATTATAGAAGTCCCAGCACTCGTTGATACTTCAGGTATTCATGGAATTGCGATGGGGGATTTACCAAAAATTGCTGCAGAATTTTGTAGAAGAGAGGCGTTTGTGGTTGAGTTATGTTTAGATGCGATTATGAGTCGAAAAAAATCTAAATATCTTGAAGCGTTGCTGGTTGATTCGATGATAGATGATATTAATGTTGCGAAGGGATTACTCAATGACTATCTTGAAGCGAATAAAAAATATCTTGATTTGATAGATTAAATTAGGAATAATTCCTAATTAGGCATTGTGTCTATTGATGTAAAAGTCTATAATAATAGTAGTTATATGAAAGGCACAAAACAATGGAACTAAAAGGATCGAAGACAGAAAAGAATTTACAAGCTGCATTTGCTGGAGAATCCATGGCAAATACAAAGTATACTTTCTACTCAATGAAAGCAAGAGAAGAAGGATACGAACAAATTGCAGATTTCTTTAAAGAAACAGCTCGTAATGAACAAGAACATGCGTTCTTATGGTTTAAATTCTTGCATGATGGTCTACCAACAACAACTGAAAATTTAAAAGATGCGGCTGCTGGTGAAAACTATGAGTGGACTACGATGTATGCTGATTTTGCAAAAGAAGCTGAAGAAGAAGGATTCAATAAAATCGCTTTCTTGATGAAAGAAGTTGGTAAGATTGAAGCTCGTCATGAAAGACGTTACTTAGATTTAGTTAAGAATATTGAAGATGACCGTGTCTTTAAAAAAGATGAAAAAGTTGTTTGGGAATGTGATATCTGTGGATATCAAGTAGAAGCAAACAATGCGCCATCTGTTTGCCCAGTATGTGGACAAAACCATTCACATTTTGCGGTTGACGAAAAGAACTATTAATTCAAGATTGGACTAGAAATAGTCCTTTTTTTATTATATCTTCTTGATTATAAGCTCTTCATACTGTAACATTAAATTCAACGGTTAGTGTGAAATGAAGGGGTTATAATGAACGCAAGTAACTTACATTTATTGCTGGATAATGCGGCTCTCTTAATTGCCTCAACCATATTCTATCAAGTTTCAACTTATATAAAAGAGACATATGATCAATCTTCAGAATTGTTCGATGCCTTTTTATTTGGCGTTATAGGTATCTTAATTATGAGTTTTCCTTATGTACCATCGCCTGGGTTGTATATTGACACACGTTCTATTTTAGTAGGTTTAATTGCTTATATTTTTAGCAAAAAAACAAGTCAATTCTTAATGATTTCATTGATACTTTATCGTTTGATTCTTGGTGGTGATGGAGCTTTTGTTGGAATTGTTATTATTTTAAGTAGCGGGTTAATTGGCTATATGTTTAGATTTATTGATACTAAATATTTTAGATTGTATTCTGCACTTAATTTCTATTTTTTAGGGCTTGTCATTCATGTGATTATGACGATTTGTATTATGTATTTATCTAACACAAATTATGCGATTGCGTTTGCTCAATCGGTTATTCCTTTATTGTTTATTTTTCCGATAACGACAGTCGTAGTTGGGAAGTTGTTTATAATTCAACGAGAGCAGGTTAATCAACTCCAGCTTACACGTTTTGCGGAGAAACGATTTAGGTCTTTGTTTGAACAAGCTCAGATTGGAATCTGTTATTTAGATTCAAATGGTTCGTTTATTAATACAAATGATTATTTTAATCAAATGTTTCAATACACAAATGAAGAGTTAAAGTCTTTAAATATACGCGATTTAAATGATAATACAGAATATAATCAAAACTATGCGTTAACTCAATTACTTAATGATCAGAATTTGGCTGATCACACAGTAGAGAAACCTTTGATACGAAAAGATGGTTCATCATTTTGGGCTAATATTAGTGTTTCTCGTATTCGATTTAATCAAGAAGATATTTATATGAGTACTGTTATTGATATTAGTGAACGGAAAAAAGCTCAAGAAATGATGCATTATCTAAATTATCATGATCAAACGACGGGATTGAATAATAGACATTTTTATGAGACCAATATTGATCAATATGATGTCGAGGATAATTATCCATTGACAATTATAAAAATAGATATTAATGGAATGAAATTGATTAATGATGCCTTTGGTTATGAGATGGGTGATACACTTGTGAAAAAGGTTGTTAGTTTGATAAAACCTATTGTTTATAATTCTGATATGTTTTGTCGTTTTGGTGGAAGTGATTTCTTAATCGTTTATACTAAGGTTCAAAAAGCGTATATTGATATCTTAATGGCTCAAATTAATCATATGATGACCAATGAAACCGTTCAGAATATAAAAGTCTCAGTTTCTTCTGCTTATGCGGTTAAGCGTTCGAGTGATGAAGATATAAATCTTGTATTAAAGAAAGCTGAAATGCGTTTAAGTCGTGAAAAATTAATTGATACAAGTAGTATGCTAAGTCGTACGATTGAGATAATTATGAATTCACTTTATGAGAAAAACTCACGTGAAATGGAGCATTCTAAGCGTGTTTCTTATTGGTGTGAAAAGATAGCTAAGAGAATGAATTTAGACTCACACATCGTCTCTAAATTACGTATTGCAGGACTTATGCATGATATTGGAAAGATAGGTATACCTGATTCAATTTTAGACAAACCAGATCGATTAACGGAAGAAGAGTTTAATTTAATTCGCAAGCACTCCGAAGTTGGGTATCGAATATTGAGTGCAGCAAATGAGTTCTCAGAGATTGCGGATTATATCTTAGCACATCATGAAAGATGGGATGGGATGGGGTATCCAAAAGGTCTGAAAGGAAATGAAATACCGATTTATGCAAGAATTATATCGGTTGCGGATTCGTTTGATGCGATGACTTCGGATCGTGCTTATCGTAAGGCGATGTCATTTCAACAAGCTAAGCAAGAAATTATTAAATTCTCGAATATTCAATTTGATCCAAGTGTAGCAAAAGTATTCTTAGAAATCATCGATGAAGATACACCATTACTAAATAAGTTAAATTGAATAAAAATAATTGACAAGTATGTTTTGCACTGATATTATGTCAATCAGAAAAGCGTTGAAGAGAAGAGTAAACAGTGGATGATTTGTTAGAGAGCCCTGAAGTGCTGAAAAGGGTAAATCAAATACAGTTGAACATGGTCTTGGAGCTAGCATATCGATGGGAAACTTTAGACTATGCCGGATTCGCCCGTTAAAGCGATAGAGTATAACCTATTTATAGGCGTACTTGATAAGGTTTATAAAGTGATTTATAAACGAATAAAGGTGGTAACACGGGTAAGCCCTCGTCCTTAGCGATGAGGGCTTTTATATTTACTTATATAGGAGGAACAATGATAGAGATAAAAGGACTAAGTAAAAGATTTAGTACTGCAAACGGAACTCTTTTGGCTCTAGATAATGTTAATTTAACATTAGAGAAGGGTGAGTTAGTCGGTATTATTGGAATGTCAGGCGCAGGTAAAACAACACTATTAAGGTGTTTGAGCTTACTTGAAAGACCAGATGAGGGGGAAATCGTGATTGATCACTTAAATCTTCTAGATGCAAGAGATGATCGAATGCGTGAATATCGGCAAAAAATTGGTGTTGTTTTTCAAGGGAATCAGTTGCTAAAACAGAGAAATGTTTATGATAATATTGTGTTTCCATTAACACTTAAAAATCGAAAAAAAGATGAATACGATGAACGAATAAAACAATTAATTGAATTAGTAGGATTAACAGGAAAAGAAAAGAGTTATCCATCACAACTATCAGGTGGACAAAAACAAAGAGTCGCTATCGCAAGAGCACTTGCGAGTGAACCTGATTTATTATTGTTTGATGAACCAACAAGTGCTTTGGATTCCATCACAACACGTGCTTTACTTGAATTACTAAAAGAAATACATCTTAAGACACAAGCAACAATCCTTATCATTACACATGAATTAAGTGTTGTGGAAAAAGTGTGCGAAAAAGTAGTCGTGATTGATGGTGGACAGTTTATTGAAGAGGGTAAGGTGAGTGATATTTTCAATAATCCAAAACATAAAACAACTCGATTATTACTAGGATTGGAGGATTAATTATGACAAACTCACAGTTATTTGAACTCCTATCTCAAGGGTTTATTGATACATGTTGGATTATTCTAGGTTCTAGTTTTGTGGCATATGCATTTGGCTTTCCATTAGGTGTATTAATCACATTAACACGTAAAGATGGTTTATATCCAAAACCGGTATTATCCCTCGGTCTTAATCGAGTGATTAATGTTTTTAGAAGTGTTCCATTCTATATCTTAGTCGTTGCGCTAATGCCATTATCACGATTTGTCGTTGGAACAAGTCTAGGGATAAAAGCTACGATTTTCTCACTATCAGTTGGCGCAATACCATTTGTCGCAAGACTTGTTGAAAGTGCTTTACTTGAAGTGGATCAAGATATGATTGAGTCTGTTATCACCATGGGTGCAACAAAGCTTCAGATTGTAATACAAGTCCTCCTTCGCGAGGCGCTCCCTCAACTTATTCAAGGTTTATCCATCACAATGATTATGTTAGTTGGATATTCTGCTATGGCTGGGCTAATGGGTGGTGGTGGACTTGGCGATATAGCGATACGGTATGGCTATTATCGATACAATTACACCATTATGTATTATGCATTAATTATATTAATTGTTTGCGTAGAATTTATACAAACAACCATCGGTTGGATTGTTCGGAAAATAGATAAAAGAAATTAAAAGGAAAAAAATATGAAAAAATTGATTAAATTAGGATTAATACTATTGATACTTACACTTGTTTTAACAGCTTGTACATCAGAGAAAAAAGATAATGTGATTGTAATTGGAGCTTCGATTACGCCGCATGCAGAAATATTACAAGTTATCAAACCACTTGTAGAAGCAAAAGGTTATACACTAAAGATTGTTGAATTTACTGACTATGTATTACCAAATACAAACTTAAATGAAGGTGAATTGGATGCGAACTACTTTCAACACGTTCCTTACTTAACTGACTTTAATGCGGAAAATAAAACAAAGATTGTGTCTGTGCTTGCAGTTCATTTCGAACCACTTGGATTGTATCCTGGCAAGACTTCATCAGTTGATTTATTGAAGGATGGCGCTAAGATTGCGGTTCCAAATGATGCGACAAATGAAGCACGTGCATTGAATTTATTACAAGATTTAGGATTGATTACACTTGATCCAAGTAAGAAAGAAACCGCAACCAAATTAGATATTATATCAAATCCTCGAAACTTTGATATTGTTGAATTAGAAGCTGCGCAATTAGCACGTGCATTAGTGGATGTAGATTTAGCTGTTATCAATGGTAATTATGCGTTAGAAGCAGGAATTACAAAAACAGTATTAACTACAGAAGACAAAGAATCTGATGCGGCTTTAAAATATGCGAATATCTTAGCAGTTAAAGAAGGTAATGAAACTTCAGCTAAGACTTTGGTATTAATTGAAGCATTGAATTCAATTGAAGTTAAGCAATTTATAAAAGATAAATACTATCCTGTTGTTATTTCTGTAACAGAATAAGAATTAACCTCCAAACAATGGAGGTTTTTTATTAACATAGTATAATTATCATATGAAACAACACTCAGAACTTGAACTCAATAAAATCCAAACTATTTTAGAGTACTATAAAGATTCTTTTATGCCTTTAGATCAACAAACTCTAATAACTTGTCTAAAAGAAATACAATCAGAATTTAATTATATTCCAATGGAAAGTTACCCAGGGATTATTTTGCTATTCAATACAAGTCCACAAATTATTAAATCGATCATTCATCGTATCCCAAGTTTGATTGAAGAAGGGGGTCCTCACTTGGTTTTAATGTGTAGTGGTGATCGATGCAAAGATAAAGGTGCATTTCAATTTATACATGATGTTGAAGAGTATCTTGAATGCAAAGTAGGTGGGCTTAGTAAAGATGGAATGTTCGAATTGAGAACTCAAAGTTGTTTAAGACGTTGTGCGATGGGTAAAAACTTAAATATAGATACAACAGCTTATACTGACATGAGTTTAGAAAAATTAAAACCCATTATTGAGAGTATTCGAAAGAATAAATAAAGAGTCAATCAATTTGACTCTTCTATAAAAGCTTCAGGATTTAGAAAGAATAATTTCAATGTTTCTCTTGAGAATACTTCAGTATGACCATGTATTGCGTATTCAAAATCAAATTCAAATAGTTTTTGAACTAAATGATTAAATTTATGTTTTGTGTAATGTGCATCACCATGATGATAATCCGGAGAAATAATATCTCCTAGAAACAACACTTTATCTTCTGGGATAAAGATAACAATACTATCCAGTGAGTGGTCATTATCGATATGATATAAAAGACATGTTCGATCACCAATATTGAACTGAAGTTCTTTATCAAAAATGATATCAGCCTTACGAACTCTTATATCAAGTGGATTTGCATACTCAATACGAATATTTAAATCACAGAATTCTATATCATCACCTGTTAATAATCTTTTTTTCATAGACGCATCATCCCATTTCCAATCACTCATTTCAATTAACTTATCTTGAGTTAATTTAGAGCAAATTGTTGGAATTAATGAACCAGATAATCCGAAAACATGATCCCAATGCCAATGTGTAATTAGTATATAGTCGGGGATATCAAGACCAATTAATTGACATTCATTGATAAAAGAATTGAAATGATCAGGTGAATTTCCTGCATCAATCATGATATTAAATCTTTTACCCTTAATATAACCTAAACGGGGCCGGTCATTACTTGAATCAAAATCTGAGATATAAATATTTGGAGTTACTTGAGTTAACATAGATAGATTATAAACCATTATTTATTTAAACTGATATAAGAAAGCCAGAGTAATATCAATTTTAAGGAATATGGTATAATAAAATCATCTAAGAATTGAAATGAGGGATGGTTTGAATATTTTTACACAGAAGCTTAAAGAAGTCTTTTTGTCTATATGTCCTACTTTAATTATGGTCATTTTGACTCCTTTATTTATTTATCGAACCATTTACTAACGAGGTTTGTGATTAGTTCTATTTTACTTATCCTTGGATTAACTCTATTATCAGGAAATAGTCCAATTGGAGAATTATAGGTCCTTTAATCTTTAAGTCAAACAAACATCGCTACATTATTTTATTTAGATTTATTATTTGTTTTTTATATCTTTTACGGAATCTGCTTTGTTAATAATATCTCGACATGTTGAACAATTATGTTCATGAATTTTGTGTTCTATACTCTTATTAATTATTGTATCGATGAATATTGGTTTATTTCAAGATAATCTATAACAAGTAAACATACCTGTGGTATTGTAGAAGTATAAAACAATGAAAATAAAAAATCTTACAATTACAGCTCTAATTATTTCTTTTTTAATTATAATAACATCCATCTATGTCAATTTTGATCTAGTTGCGAATGTGCGTTTTTATGTGGATAAAAATAATGAATTAGTCGAGAGTCTCAAAGAGAATAAGTTAAGACTTGAAACACCTATTCAACAGTTAAAAGATATCAATGAATATTCACGTACAACAGTATCAATTGCGATTATTCGGGAAAATATAATGGACATTATTGATTCGATGCAAAGTGATTCTTTACATCTCAAAAATAATTTGTCGACGATGAATGATATCAGTTTGAAAAGACATAATACGGCGATTCAACTTATTTCGTCCAAGTTGCTTAACCTTCAAATAAATCTTGATAAGGTCCAATTTTTACTAAATCAAAATATGGTTTTAAATGAAATGCTTGATGTTAGTTCGGAAAGTCGAAGTCAAATAGACGAGCTTATACTAAGTATTGAAAATGAATATGATACACTGAATCGTGTTATCTTAAGTGACTTATCTATTGTTTTGAATACAATGTTTCTATTTTTACTATTAGTTGTTGCTATTTTAAGTTTTGGTATGATCCGTTTCGTATACTTCCAAATTCCATATATCGTTAAAGGATTAACGATGCTTGGAGATAAGCAATATGATAATCAAGGATTAAAAATCCCAACTCCTTTTTTTGAAGAAGAAAAGAACATACATAATTATATTGCGACTGTATTTGAGGAGAATCGCTTTATTGAAGATGTTAAAGAAGTACTAATGAAGGTTTATGTGGTAGAAGATGCAGTTGATGCACTATTTAGCTTACTAAAATCCAGGATTGGAATTGATCGTGTAGGTCTTGCATTTATTGATTATTCAAATGAAATGATTATCGCAGAATATGGTGTTATAACTGATAACAATATAAAACTTGGGGCAGGGTTTGAGGTGCCTTTTGTACGTACTTCGTTGTATGATTTAATCGAGTCTAAGAAGCCATTAATCAATAATGATTTAGAATCTGAATTTGAGAAACGACCAAAGAGTTCATCTTTGTATTTGTTATCTCAAGAAGGAATTAAGTCAAATTTAATCCTACCGTTAACGATGGGGAATACAGCTTTTGGTTTCTTGTTTTTAAGTTCAAGACAAAAAGACTTTTTTACTGATAATCATCTCCATTTAGCCGAGAAAATTGTATATGAAATAAAAGGACTACTCAATCGAGCTTATTTTACTAAAGTTGTATTTAGTAAGATAACTAGTGGGTTCTCTGAACTTGTTGATAAAAAAGATAATGAAACAGGTGAGCATATACTGAGAATGGTTAAGTATTCGACTTTAATAGCGAATAAGTTAATAGAAATAAATCATCCTGATTATCCTATTCAAGAAAGATTAGTTTTAGAGATTGAAAGAAATGCGGCTGTACATGATATTGGTAAAGTAGGTATACCGGATTCAATCTTAAAGAAACCTGGGAAACTTACGGATGAAGAGTGGGAAATTATGCGAACTCATCCAATCATTGGTGGAGATATCTTCAAGAGTATTAGAGATGGATTAAAAGCGTTTGATCCTGAACTTTATAAAGTTTCAGAAGATATTACGCGGTATCATCACGAGAAGTGGAATGGGGAAGGGTATCCTTATGGATTAAAGGGACATGAAATTCCACTGGTTGCGCGAATAGTAGCTGTTGCGGATGTGTTTGATGCGATTTCAAGTAAACGTATTTATAAAGAAGCGTTTGATATTAATGCATCGTTTGAGATGCTTAAGGATTTAAGTGGAACAAACTTAGATCCATTCATTGTTGATATATTCTTGAATAACAGTGATGAAGTATTAAAGATTTATGAAAAATATAAATAAAGATATCAATTAAATGTTGATATTTTTTATTGACAAAAGTAAATAGGTAATATATTATCTTAATAGGTAATGTATTACCTTTAGGAGAAATATGAGTAAACTTGATCAGATACCCAATCAACAGTTTGTTTTTGGTAGCTTATTCGTACTTGCGAATCGTGTAGATACACTACTTGAAAGAGCACTTCAGAAATTTAATATTAGCTCTAAACAATGGTTTTTATCTATTTGTGTAGCGTCTATATTTGATCATCCCCCATCTTTGAAGGAATTAGCAAAAGAAAGTGGATCGTCGCATCAGAATGTTAAACAAGTCGCGCTTAAATTACAGGAAAAAAATTTATTAGAACTTTATAAGGATCCAAAAGATGCGCGAACAACTCGTGTTAAATTAAGCGATTATAGCTATGAATTTTGGAACTTAACGGAACGAGATTCGAATGAGTTTATGAATCAACTGTTTAAAGACATAAGTCAAGAAGAATTAGAATCAGTTAGAAAAGTGTTCAATAAATTAAGTAATAATCTTATTGAAATGGAGAAATAAATGAAAAGGATTTTAAAGATTGGATTAGGTGTTTTAGGTATACTTTTAGTAGGATTCTCTATAATGATGTTTATTTTAATGAATGGTATGAATAAAGCTCAAGCCATAGATTTAAATCAAATTAACTTATCACAAATTGAAGAAGGGAAGTATCTTGGATCATATGAAACAACACGTTGGACAAATACAGTTGAAGTTACAATCATAGATCATAAAATTACTAAAATTGAATTAATTGATGATGTTATGATTGCACTTGAAGGATTAAGTGATCGATTATTTAAGCAAGTTATAGATACACAGTCGTTGGATGTTGATATAGAGACAGGGTCTACTATTACTTCCAAAGCGTATTTAAAAGCAATCGAAAATGCGATAGGAGAAAATAAATGAATACAGTAATTATTTATGCTAGCACATATGGTTATACGGAAGAAATGGTCAAAAAGATGGTTGACGAATCGAATCATAATTTTGATTCTATCAATATCCTAAAGAATAAGAATATTGATTTAACAAATTATGAAAATATTATTATTGGCAGCTGTATTTATGTTGGACAAATCAATAAAGAACTAAAGAAATTCATCATGAGTCAACACGATTTATTAATGCAAAAGAATATTGGATTATTTCTTGCATGTGCGTTTGAAGATCAATTCACAACACATCTTACAAATAATTTTACTCAAGATATCATTGATCATTCTAAGATTCAAATAAATCTAGGTGGTAAACTTCAAAAAGATAAACTGAATTTTGCACATAAAGTGCTAGTAAATATGATTGAGAAGACAGAAGAAGGTAAAAAACCGGTTAAATCATATGAAAATCGAACTTTGGAGATTGTTAACCAATTTTATAGAGCATAATTGCTCTATTTTTTTGGTTTGTGTTGTTTTATATAAAATTATGTGAAAAATCACATTGACTTTAATGTGTTTTTTCATTATACTCTAAAAGTATTCACAATTAACCAGCAATATAATGTCTCTAATATGGTGAGACAGTCTCTACCGGGTCACCCTAAATGAACCGACTACTGTGGTTGAAGCGATCAATCTAATCAAAAAAGATTGAGTCGGTTTCTCCCGACTTTTTTTGTTGTTGTGTAATTGAATACAGAAAGAAAAAGGAGAAATGAATGGAAAAGTTTTTTAAATTAAAACAGTATGGTACAAATGTTCGTACTGAAATCATCGCTGGTTTTACTACATTCTTTACTATGGCTTACATCTTAATTGTTAACCCAAGTATCTTAGGTAATACTGGTCTTGATAAGGGGGCTGTATTCTTAGCTACTGTATTTGCTTCTGCAATCGGTACATTAGTAATGGGTTTATTTGCGAATGTTCCTTATGCTTTAGCACCAGGTATGGGTCTTAATGCATTCTTTACCTTCGTAGTTGTTTTTGGTCTAGGATTTTCACCTTATGAAGCATTGGGTATGGTATTCGTTTGTGGTGTTATCAACGTACTTATTACTGTAACTCGTATTCGTAAACACATTGTAAAATCAATTCCTTTATCACTTCAACATGCGATTGGTGGTGGTATTGGTCTATTTATCGCTTTCATTGGTTTAAATGATGCGAAAATGTTGTTATTGGCTCCATTCTCAGAATTTGGCACTGGTTATACTGAACTCTTAGCGTTTAAAGAACCTCATCAAATTCTATTCATTATAGGTCTTGCTTTAGCTATAATTTTACTTGTTAAAAAAGTTAAAGGCGCAATGCTTATTACAATCGTTCTGACTACATTAATTGGTATTCCTCTAGGTGTTGTTAATTTATCCGCTGCAAGTGTGGATATGGGTGCTGTTGGCGCTGCATTCTCTGCATTAGCTGGAATCTTTGGTAAAGGTGTAACTGAAGGTATTCCTTCACTCTTCGCTGATCCTTCACGTTTACCTGTTGTATTAACAACAATCTTTGCATTCAGTTTATCTGACACATTTGATACAATCGGTACATTTATTGGTACAGGTCGTCGTTCAGGTATTTTCTCTGCAGAAGATGAAGCGGCTCTTGAAAACGGTAAAGGTTTCTCAAGCCGTATGGACAAAGCTTTATTCGCTGACTCCATTGCTACATCGATTGGTGCTTTCTTAGGGACATCAAACACAACAACTTATATCGAATCTGCTGCTGGAATTGAAGAAGGTGGACGTACTGGTTTAACAGCTGTAACTGTTGCAGTTTTATTCCTTGTTTCAATCTTCGCTGCTCCGTTTGTTGGTTTAGTTCCAGCATCTGCTACAGGTCCAATTCTTGTTATTGTTGGTATCTTAATGGCTAGTTCATTTGCAGATATTAATTGGTCTGATTTCTCAGAAGCAGTTCCTGCGTTCTTCGCTGCTGCATTCATGGCTTTCACTTATAATATTTCAACTGGTATCGGCTTTGCATTTATTGCATATGCATTAATCAAAGTAGTTACAGGGAAGACAAAGGATATTCACCCAATACTAGGGGTTGCTGCTTTGTTGTTCTTACTAAACTTTGTCTTATCTGCACTTTAATCGATGTTAGGGACCTTCGGGTCCCTTTTTTTATTTATCATGTTAGAATGATAAATAGGAGACATTATGAATCAAACAATCGATACTTTATTAAAACACTCGTCCGTTAGAGCGTATACCAATCAGACAGTTTCTGATGAAATTGTTGAAACCCTTATTCGTTGTGCACAAGCACCATCATCTTCACATTTTATTCAAGCTTATTCTATTATTCAGATTAAGGATCAATCAGTCCGGAATGAAATCGCAAGTTTATTAGATAATCCAAAACATATTATTGAAGCTCCACTCTATTTTGTGTTTGTGGCAGATTTATCTCGACATAAGCGCATTACAGAGTATCACAAATTGGATATGGCATCACTTGAAAGTGAAGCTTTGCTAATCGCAACAGTAGATGCGACAATTGCAGCACAAAATATGTTTGTGGCCGCTGAGTCGCTTGGTTTAGGTGGAGTCTATACAGGTGTGTTAAGGAATATACCGAATGAGATATCAAAGTTACTAAATCTACCTGAGTATTCTTTTGCGTTGTTTGGACTATGTTTTGGTTATCCAGCAAAAGTAAATGAAGTAAAACCAAGATTACCAATCAAAGAAATTTTGCATATCGATTCCTATAATTCTTCTAAATCAATTTTAAACTTAGTCGAATATAATCAAGTTATGAGTGAATACTATTCAAAGCGATCAAATAATTCGAAAAATGAGATTTGGACTGAACAAGTAGCGCATTATTTTAATACGACTTTAAGACCACATATGAATTCTTTCTTGAAATCAATGGGTTTTAAACTATAAAAGGAGGATCTAATGAAACAATTAACAGATGTGTATACACTTTATAATGATGTAAAGATTCCGAAAGTTGGGTATGGAACTTGGCAAATACCAAATTCTGAGGCTTATCAATGTACGTTAGACGCAATTTCTATTGGTTATCGTCATATCGATACAGCTAAAGCGTATCGTAATGAAAAAGCAGTAGGTAAAGCAATTAAAGATTCTGGATTAAAACGTGAAGATATATTTGTGACAAGTAAATTACCTGCTCAAACAAAAGGTTATCAAGAAACACTTCAAGCATTTAATGAAACAATGAATGATCTTGGATTAGATTACTTAGATTTATATTTAATTCATGCGCCTTGGCCATGGGACGAGATAGGTAAGGATTGTACAGAAGGGAATATACAATCATGGAAAGCGATGGAACAATTGTTCAAAGAAGGTAGGATTCGTTCGATTGGTGTTTCCAACTTCTCACCGAAGGACATACAAGCTCTTTTAGATGCATGCGACATTGTCCCAATGGTTAATCAGATTCGATATTTTATTGGAAATACACAAAAGGAAACAGTAGATTTTTGTAATAAACACAATATTCTTATTGAAGCTTACTCGCCACTTGCGACAGGTAAAATATTTAATAACCATAAAGTTCAAAAAGTAGCGGATAAACTTGGTGTCAGTATTGCACAATTAAGTATCCGGTATTGTATCGATCGAAATACACTTCCACTTCCTAAGACAACTCATAAGGGAAGAATGGAAGAAAACGCAAAATTGGACTTTATTATACCAAAAGAAGACTTAGATTTCTTAGATACATTATAAAAAGGGCTATGCCCTTTTTATGTTTTATGGTCGAGTTGGTCTTTGTCCTGGAGTTTGTGATCCTCCACTATTTTGAGTTGTAATGAGATTGCTTAAATTAAGACTTAGTAGCTCTGTTCCGCTAACTTGGGTTGAATTGAAGACAATTGCTTCACTCGACGAAACCGAAGTATTTGATAGTATTTGAACGGTACCAGATTTTAAATCATTTGAAGCATATACAATTGTTTGAAATGCTTTTGGAGATTTGAAACTTACGAGTGTGGTATTATTCTGAACAATACTAATCCATGTGTTTGCTTGAACTGTGTTTGTCCCAACTAAGAAACTATAAATTTTGGATTCAGATACATTCTGGGCCATTCCACTACTACCTGTCGCAAGTAGAATTCCGTTATTTAGTGTATAGGACGCATTATAATCAATGGCGCCATCTCTTGAATTTGTTGGACCAAATACAATTACTGTTCCACCATTTTGTGTAATAGTTCCATTCGAATCTAATCCATCACCATTCGCATTAACAATTACTGTTCCACCATTTATGGTAAGACTGCTGCCATCATTTGCGAACATATCATTTCGATTATTCATTGTTCCACTTCCATCATTACCACCAGCCGTATTAATTCCATCATCACTAGCATTTATTTCAATATCTCCTCCATTAATGATAATGTTATTGCCTTCTAACCCTTCATATGACTGCGTAATTTGAATTATTCCAGCGTCAATCTGTAATAAATCATCCGAATGAATCGCATCATCATAGGCACTCAAAGTAATCGATCCACCTTTAATCAGGACAGTACGATTTGAATGAATTGTGTCATCACTTTCAGAAATCAAATTTAAGTTCCCATCTGTAATTTCAACAAGAGAATTTGCCTTTAAACTTTTTCCGCTTTCAGTACTATTGGCCAATAATCCTGAAGTGATTGTAAGTTCTCCATCACTAACAACTAATTGTGTTTCAGCTTGAATACCATCTAACCCTGATTGAATTGTAATATTTCCACCTTCAATTAAGATAAATCCTTTTGATGAATCTTCCGCATTATTCGACTGTAATCCATCGCCATTAGAAGAGATCGAGACACTCGCATCTTTAATTGCGATATAATTTTTGCCTTTAATTCCGTCATTAACAGAAGTTACATTTATCGTTCCTGAAATGAGCTTTAAATCATCCTTCGTATAGATACCATGGTTATAATTAGATTCGATGTTCAGTGTTCCATATCCATTAATACTTAAATCATCTTTACTATACAATGTCGCATTCGGCTCATCTTCACCAGATATAAGTGTATAATTACTTCCATCGCTTAATGTGTTATTTGTACCTTCGACTAAATTAAGAATTACTTTATCGGCTTGTAAAATTGAAATGGCAGGACCATCCTCATTATGTATATCCACATTATCCAATATTAGAACAACATCCTCTTCTTTACTCGTATTCACGATAACCATACCATCCGATAATGATCCAGTTAATTTATAAATACCAGCTTTTGTAATAGTGATAGTGGAGCCATCTATATTTGCACTACTCCCTGAGTAATTGATTGATGTTGAATTTAATTCAATAAGTTCATAATCTTGAAATACCATTTGTAATTCATCTTTTTTATATTCAACACTAATATTTGATAGTGTTTCAGTATCGTTTACGACTTCAGTACTTTCTCCGGATTCTTGAACGACTTCATTCTCTGATGTGCATGCAGTAATTAAACTTAATAATAATAATCCGATTGTTAATTTATTTCTCATGTTAAATCTCCTTTTTGATATCTTGGAATACAATATTTATATTTTCCAAATGGGTACTAAGTTTTTTTTGAGTACTCGGTTTTGATTGTGTGTCACTTGCTTGAGTATCAATATCTTCATTTGATGTACAAGCGGTTAATAGAAGAAGGACAAAAACTATTGTGCTAGTTCTATTCATTAAAATCACCATTATAACTTACACACTGAATATTTGTTACTCCATCAATAGATGCTATCTCATTTATAAATGCATTATCATGATCAGATAATTGAATCTCATAGATGATTTCTGTTTCTTGCTTGTTTATTGTTTTTGATTTTAAACGTATTTTATGTGATCGACTAAACAATATAGATTGTGCTTTAATCTCAGCTTTCTCATTCTTAGAATGAATGATGATTAAATAAGGCTGATTCTTTTGGCTAACAGTAGATTTAATCCATAAGATTGATGCAATAAAGATTGATCCAATTAAGGCGAGTGGAATCATGCCTGCACCAACTACAATTCCACCACCTATTGCCCAGAATAAATAAACTAAGTCTAATGGGTCTTTGATTGCGGTCCTAAAACGAACGATTGATAATGCACCAACCATCCCAAGTGACAATACAACATTTGAAGTAACTGCAAGTATGATAAAAGTTGTGAGTAGTGTGAGTAATATGAGTGATAAATTGAATGATTCCGAATACATCACACCTTTAAATGTTCTTTTATATAATATGTAAATCAATAAACCAAGTAAGAATGCAGCTACTAGTGCAATCATGGAGTCAATGAGTGAAAACTCACTCATTTGTTCTAAAAAACTATTTTTGAAAATTTCACTAAATGTCATAATATCACCTATCTGTTCTGAATCAAGCGACCTTGAACATATTTAGAATGTGATGTCCAATTTGATTCTGGTATTTGAATGAGTTGTTTAATAAAGTCGGGAATGAAACTATCGTATTTAACTTCAAGAAGACATGTATCTTGACTATGTGGAACATAGGATTGATCTGATTTTAGGAAGTAATCAACTTGATTACTGGATTGGATGTTAAAGTCAAATGTGATTCTTATATTTCCGGCACTAAATAAAAAGGGTAAACGCTGATAATAAATAATTGTTTTTGGGCTCAACCCAGAATTTTTTATCTCGGTATAGAGTTCGAGTAATAAATTATTTTGTGATTCTAACATCCATTCATATTCTTTGTTTAAAATCATATTTACTTGATTTTTGGTTAAACAAACACTTTCTTTATATCCTTTATTAAGGATTTTTACTTTCTTTTCTAAACAGATATAATTTGTATCTGAATTGTAGTATCGAATTCTAAATTTAGATCGATTTTGACTACCATCTAAGTTATCATTAAGTGCTTTTTCACTTATATCATCAAAATATAAGCTTTTAACCCAATAACCTTCATAATTAGAATGTGGATCTAATTTAAGAATTGGATATAATCTTTGAGCTAAAGTATTTTTTTGTTTGATAGGAATTTGATACTTCAACTCATTTCTAAGTACATGTGACATAACTTACCTCCTACAATGAGTATAGGTAATATAAAATAAAATATCTTACTGTAAAGAGATAGAAAATAGACGCAAGATTGACGCAATTAAAAACCCAGCTAAGCTGGGTAGAGTAGTATGGTAAAACAAGTTTTTCCTTGTGTGGATTTAACCTCAATATGGCCATTATAGGATTGTATTATTGATTGCACAATACTTAATCCAATTCCATAATGACCTGTTTTATCCTTATAGAAACGTTCAAATACATGAGGTAAATCTTTTTCTAATATACCTTCACCATCATCTTCCACTTCTATTAATATCCGATTATTCTGATTTGAACATCTTAAAGTAACTTGCTTATCTGCATATCTTAATGCATTACTAAGTAGGTTCGTTAATACTTTTTCAATAGATGTCTCATTATAGTCAAATAGTACAGGATTAATATCGAACTCATAGACAAAGTTGATACCTTTTTGATTTGCTATACTTCGATAACGTTCACTGGAACTACTTATGGTTTCCCTAAGATCGTTGCGTGTTTTTATCAGTTCATTACTTTTACTTTCTAATCGAGATAAAACAAGAATATCATCAATTAAATCACTTAGATGGTCAATTTCAGAGTGAATGATCTTAGATGCATCCGTGATACTTGAAATACCTACTTGAGCTGATTCGGTTTGTGATTTGATAATTTGAAGAGGTGTTCTCAGTTCATGCGATACATTTTGAAAGAAAGATCGTTGGGTTTCGTCTTGTGCATTTAATTTATTAACCATTTCGTTCATAGATTGATTTAATTGATTAATTTCTAAGTCAGGATAATAAATATATTCATTGGATGTATCTCCTTCACCAATTCTTTTTGCGAATTTTTGTACATCCTTTATTGGTTTTACAATAGAATTACTCATAAAGTTCATTGTAATTAATGCTAATATAAGTGCAAAGAAAAGAATAATCCAAAGTGTTATAGAAACATTCTTTTGAAAGCTTGTAAGTGATTCCATTTGAATATAAAAGACGAGATAATAACCTAATGCTTTTTCACTTGTCACAATTGTGTAATAGATTGTCTGATTGTTTACAGCAATTTTTTGAATTTCATTTGAATTCAAATCAATACTATTATCTTTTATTTCTTTTATAATTTGTATTTTAGGATTTGTATTTGGTAAATTTGGGAGTGGTCTATCTTCAATAATTTGATAACTTGAATTAATCACAATAAGTTGAGTTTGATTGCTAAACTCGAGATTTTTAGGCCCACTAATCGGTTCATTTGTTATGAAACTTCGGTTGTATTCAAGAGCTTTTGTCGCATTGGACTCTATATATTGGGTAAAAACAGTGTTAAAAGTAAAACTGATTAATAAAAAAACACCGACTAATACGATAGTGATATATGTCATAAATCTAATTTTAATGGATATAGGTTTTTTAAACATGTTTCTTTCCTAATTTAAAACCAAATCCCCAAACGGTTTCTATTTGAACTTGACTGCTTTCTATTTTTTTTCTAAGTCTTCTTATCGTATCATCACATGCACGTGTTTCGACTTCTTTTTGATATCCCCAAACATTGTTCAAAAGTTCATCCCTTGAAATAGCTTGTTCAGGATGATCAAAAAAGTAACATAAAACTTGATATTCCATCGGTGTAAGTTCAATTTGAGTTTGATTGATACTTACTTCCAATGTTTTACGGTTAATGGACAAATCTTCTATTTGGTCATGATCGTTTGCGTTGTTAGATTTTTGATCCATTTCAACACGTCTTAATAATGCTTTTACACGCATGACGAGCGCTATTGCACTAAATGGTTTAGTGAAGTAATCATCACTACCAAGGTTAATGCCTGTCGCATAATCTAAATCACTATCACGGGCGGTAAGCAATAGTATAGGAACTGTACTCATTTGCCGAATCTTCTTGGTAATTTCAAATCCATTGGATCCAGGCATATTTACATCTAGAATGACTAAGTCAGATTGATGTTTTGAGAAAGTCTCATATAGAGCATCCCCATTATCAAAACCCATCACATTATATCCTTCTGAATTAAGGAAACTCATGATTGTTTCTCGTATAGCTTGTTCATCTTCTGCAATGTAGATTGTGTTCATAATCTTAGTATAAATTATGTGGAAAGAAAATGTTACGCAAATATGACGCAAAATTGTTAGAAGGATGAAAAAGATGAAATTTTACGACTACAAGCGCTTACATTTTAAAAGACTGATAATAATGCTTTTGTGATGTAAATCACTATGGTAGAATACTTATGTTTAGTCAATAAAAGGAGTGTTCTATGGAAAAAGCATGGGAAAATTTTAAAGAAGGCTATTGGCAGAAGGATATTGATGTTGAGGATTTTATTCGTCTTAATTTTAAATCTTATGATGGGGATGATGCATTTCTAGCACCAATTTCAAACAATACTAAAAAGGTTTGGGAACGTTGTGAAGAGCTACTTACAGAAGAGAGAAAATTAGGCGTATTAGATATAGAAATGGATTCAATCTCTGGGGTTAATAATTTTAAGCCTGGATATATTTTACGTGAGAATGAATCAATCGTTGGTTTACAAACAGATGCTCCACTAAAGAGAATTATTAATCCATACGGTGGAATTAAACTTGCATCTAAAATACTTAATGTTTATGGAAGAGAAATGAAACCTGAGTTTGAAACGTTCTTTAATGATTATGGAAAGACACATAACCAAGGTGTATTTGATGCGTATACCTCTGATATGAAGAAAGCACGTCATACAGGACTATTAACAGGATTACCAGATGCGTATGGCCGTGGACGTATTATTGGGGATTATCGTAGAGTTGCACTATATGGTATTGATCAACTCGTTGCGTTTAAGAAACGTGATTTAGCTGAAATTGTTGATATTAACGAAGAAAACATTCGTTTACGTGAAGAGGTCAGTGATCAAATTAGAGCGCTTAATGATATTAAAAAAATGGCTGCGACCTATGGTTTTGATATTTCAAGCCCAGCACAAACAGCTCAAGAAGCTGTTCAATGGCTATATTTTGCATACTTAGCTGCAGTTAAAGAAAATAATGGGGCTGCGATGTCTTTAGGACGTACATCCACATTCTTAGATATTTATATTGAACGTGATTTAGAGAAAGGTTCAATTGATGAAACATTTGCGCAAGAATTGATTGATCAATTTATTATCAAACTACGTTTAGTTCGTCACTTACGTTCTCCAGAATACGATGAATTGTTTGCGGGAGATCCAACTTGGGTAACTGAATCCATCGGTGGTGTTTCTAGTAATGGGAAACCACTTGTAACTAAGAACTCCTTTAGATATTTACATAGCTTATCGAACTTGGGACCTGCACCAGAACCGAATATGACTGTTTTATGGGCAGATACACTTCCAGTAAACTTTAAGAAATATTGTGCTAAGATGTCCATTCAAACAGGTGCTATCCAATATGAAAATGATGACTTAATGTCACCGTTGTATAAAACAGATTATGCGATTGCATGTTGTGTTAGTGCTATGCAAATTGGAAAGCAAATGCAATATTTCGGTGCTCGTACTAACTTAGCTAAAGCATTACTCTACGCAATCAATGGTGGACGTGATGAAAACTATAATGAAAAAGTGATCGATGGTATTCCTGAATACAATGATGAAGTATTAGATTACGATAAAGTAAATGCATTATTTGATTTAATGATGGATAAAACTGCTAAGTTGTATGTTGATACTATGAATATTATTCACTATATGCACGATAAATATGCCTATGAGAAGAGTATGATGGCATTACACGATACTCATATCACACGTTTAATGGCGTTTGGTGCAGCTGGATTATCGGTAGTAGCTGACTCATTATCCGCCATTAAATACGCTCAAGTAAAACCAATTCGAAATGAACATGGTATTGCGGTAGATTTTGAAATTGAAGGAGAATTCCCTAAATTTGGTAACGATGATGATCGTGTAGACTTAATCGCAGTTGATGTGGTTAAACGTTTTGCGACTAAGTTGAAAGAACACGCCCTTTACCGTGATGCGGTTCATACTTTATCCATTCTTACTATTACATCAAACGTTGTTTATGGTTTAAAAACCGGTTCAACGCCTGATGGACGTAAAAAAGGCGAAGCATTCGCTCCAGGCGCAAATCCAATGCATGGACGTGATACATCAGGTGCACTTGCATCTCTTAACTCTGTTGCAAAGATTCCTTATGATGATGTATGTCAAGATGGTGTAAGTAATACATTCTCTATTCTTCCTGAAACCTTAGGTAAGACTCAAGAGGAACAAGTTCTTAACACGGTTTCAATCCTTGATGGCTACTTCGCCCAAAATGCACACCACTTAAATGTTAATGTATACTCACGTGAAGTACTTATGAAGGCAATGGATCATCCAGAGCTTTATCCTAACTTAACCATCCGTGTTTCAGGATATGCTGTTCACTTCAACAGACTCACTAAATCTCAACAATTGGAAGTTCTAAAACGTACTTTCCATGAATCAATCTAAAATCGGTTATATCAACAAAATAGAAACATTTGCCACGGTGGATGGTCCTGGCATAAGAACCTTGTTCTTTCTTTCAGGTTGTCCACTCAGATGTTTGTACTGCCACAATCCAGAAACTTGGCAACAAGAATCGGGTCTACAAATGGATACAACTAAATTGTTAACCTTAGTTAAGCGATATAAACCTTACTATGGTGATGTAGGCGGTGTTACATTCAGTGGTGGTGAACCGCTTATGCAAGCTGGGTATCTTGCGGAAGTTTTGAAAGTTTTAAAAGACGCCAATATTAACACCTGTTTAGATACTTCAGGGTATAGTCGAAGTCCCTTATTACCCGATATTCTGAGTCATACTGATTTAGTCATTTATGATGTAAAGGCGGCTAATCCTGAACTCTATAAGAAGATTACAGGTCAAGATATGCAAGTCACAACTGATTTTTTGAAACTTGCTCAATCCCTTAACGTAAAGCTATGGATTAGACAAGTCATCGTACCTGGATTAAATGATACTGAAGCCAATATCGATGAGACTGCAAAACTAATCTCAAATCTAGATTTTGTCGAAAAAATCGAACTGTTACCTTATCATACCTTAGGCACAACGAAGTATAAGAAACTTGATTTAAAATATCCGCTTGAAGGTGTAGAGGCCATGAATCCGGATCGATTAAAGGAATTAACTGAACTATTATATAAAAAAATTGAACATTATAAACAGAACCGGTAAAAGCCGGTTTTGTTGTATACTTGAGATATGAGCTATAATCCTTGGCATGGTTGTCACAAAATTAGTGCAGGATGTGTAAATTGTTATATGTTTAGAGGAGATGAACGATTCGATCGTGACGCAAATACGGTAAGAAAGACTCTAGCGTTTAATTTACCTATTCAAAAAAAGAAAGATGGATCTTATAAAGTTAAAAGTAATACAACACTTTTCACTTGTTTAACATCAGACTTTTTTATTGAAGAAGCCGATGAATGGCGTGATGAGGTATGGGAAATGATTAAAGTAAGAAGTGATTGTCATTTCTTTATTATTACCAAAAGAATTCATCGATTTATGCAATGTATACCAATGGATTGGAACGAAGGATATGACAATGTCAGTATCGCTTGCACTATAGAAGACCAAACTCAAGTTAATCTTAGGTTTCCGCTATTGAATCAATATCCCATTAAACATAAGCTTATTATCTGTGAACCCATTCTTGAAAGAATTGATTTATCAAACTATTTAAATGATTCAATAGAAGAAATCATAGTTGGAGGAGAAAGTGGTCCAAAAGCTAGAGTTTGTAATTATGATTGGGTTTTAGATTTGAAGTCTCAAGCAGAATCCTTTAAAATAGATTTTACCTTTAAACAAACTGGAGCGAATTTTGTCATGAATAACAAGTCTTATAAAATTGATCGAAAAGATCAATTGAGTCAAGCGAAAAAAGCAGGAATCGATCATTACTATAAAGAGGCGACATACCGAAATAAGGAAGCACTATGAAATCAATTGAACGAATTTTAGGATTAAAAAGAGAAGCGGTATTACTTGATTCATGGCTATACATTTTTAAAGCAATGTGTGCTATTAGTGTTGGATTTATATTAGGGCGTACATTTTCTATCACACGATTGGATATGATTTCTGTTTTATTGGGAGTTATGTACAACTTAGAACCGATCAATGTATCTGGATTAAAAGGTGGAATCAATCAATTGCTCGCTTCTACTTTAGGGGCAATTATAACAGGACTACTAGTTTATATCATGAATTATCAGATCAGTTTTATTACCATTGCATTGGGTATTGGATTAACAATGTATGTCGCATTAAAAATTGATTATCGTATGGTATCTCCTGTCACAATCTTTACAAGTATATATATGACGCAACTCTTACAAACGAATGCATTAGGACATCCAAGTGTACTTCTAACTTTTAGATTAAGAATCCTAGCTCTTGGATTAGGGGTGTTAATCGCAATGATATTCAATCTATTGTTTTCTTTGTTCTATTATAAAAAAATAGGACGTAAACGTGTTGAGTTTGTCAAACTTCATTCCATCAATGCAATAAAACATACTATAAAAGGACTTCAAGATACCGATTTAATTCAAAGTTCCGAGTTTGTACTAGCGAGTGTATTTAATGATGTAGATATGGTAAAGGCGAATATTGAGACAATGATGAAAGAACAGTTTATTCCGTTTAATCATAAAGAAAAAGAACAATTATCAGATTTATTAAAGGTTGTTGTTCATATCAAGAATATGACGCATTGCGCATATGATAATTTATTTATTGCGCATAATTTAGGTGAGTCAATAGAAGTAAATGATCTAGATAAAATGAATGAGATTGTGAATAAACTTGAAGAAATTGATTTCTTAAATAAAAAAGAATCGAAATCAATCTCCGATTCTTTAACAACAAGTTCGACACGTATGTCTCAAAACGTTCAACTAATGATACAAGAATGTCAATCTATACTTTCAATATATAATCAACTAAATTAAATAACTAACCCACTTTTTATTTTTCTTTTTCTGACTCAATACATAATTTGAAAACAATACCGATCCAAGCACTGCAATACTATATCTTCCAATGCTTGAATTTAATACAATATTTATATTCAGAATACTGAAAACTCCATACATGAAGTAATATACTAAAAAATGTGAGAAATAGATAACCCCTGACTTTATTCGATAATCTTGACTACTTGTGTCAGATGGATAGTGTAAGCAAATGACAAGCAAGAAAAAAGTTGTGGGTATCATACTAAAGTACATGTTGTATTCAAATGGATTGGTATAAGTCATAAGCAATCCCATTTCGACAAACATAAGGAGATAGCTTAGAAAAAATCCAATCCAAGCATACCTAACACGGATTCTATCTTGAATCTGTGTTTTTTGTATCAGATAACCCAACGAAACAAATAGAAATCCGAAAAACAATCCATTACGCGTTGTACTGAACACTTCAAGAAATTGATTCATAGAATCGAGAAGGAATCCTTTTGGTAATAAACCATAATAAGCATCCCCGAAAACTCCGATACTAAAGAATGCAAAAGAGATAATTGTAATTGTCAATGGCTTGAAATATTTACCTAATAGATAAATTGCAAATAAACTAAATAAAAGTGCAGGGATAAACCATAAATGGTAATAAACGCCTAGTACAGTTAGATTTATGAGCAAATTATTGTAAATTGGCATAAAGAAAATAAATGATATAGGTAAGTAAATTAAAGTCCATACGATATAAAGTTTTATGTTTTTCTTGAATGATTTTATTATATTAACTTTATTTAACCCATTTACACCAACGAAATAGCCAGAACTAATAAAGAAAAAAGGTACAGCAATCCTTGATACAATTTGTGCTGAACTAAAGTCAATGATAGGATTAAAATCTGATAAAGGTCTAAAATGTATTACTAATACTAAAAACGAAACCAAATACTTAACTCGATCAATCCATGGAAATTGTTTAATGTTCATATGGTTTATTCTATCATTATTTGACGAAATGAAAAGAGAAGCCTATTATTTGATTATAAGATGTTGATGATGAAGCCCTATGTTAAATTTAACAGGAAGGAGTTATTATGCGACGATCTACTCTGTTTAAACTTCTGTTAGTTGTGATTATCTCTTTTATGAGCCTTAGTGCTTGTTCGAAAGAAGAAGACCCAACAGAAGAAAAACCAATAATTGGTGTTGACGAAAATGAAAAAGGAGTGTCACTTTCCATTCCAGATTCGTATCCGAGTGAATTAATACCTGTTTATCCGAATAGTCACTTATACAGTGTAATTGAATCAAATCAATCATTTACCATAATGTTCTATTCAAAAGATGACGTTAGTATTGTGATAGATTTTTATAAAAATATATTTAGAAATGCAAAGAATAAAATGGAAACAGTATTAGCTGATTCATTTACATCTTATGGTGAACTCGAAGGATACACTTATACAATTGACGTATCAGATGATAGTGATATGGAAGGTTATAAAACACTTGTGATTTTAGGTGTTGTGATGAATCAAAAATAATTGAGGTGAAATGAATAAATTAATACGTAGTTATATAAGTATTGGGATTCTTTACGTTTTGTGTTTTATATCCATTGAACTTTTATTTCGTTGGTTAAATCAGTTTAATATTTATGATGCTCATATCGTACGAATTCTATTATTCTCATTTAGTTTATCTTTGGGAATTTTTGTTTTGTCTTGTTTATTACCCAAGAAATTACAAATGTTCTTTTTAAATGCAAGTTTATTATTTCTCTCGTTCATAGCGTTAACTCAAGTTAGTTATCGCTTGTATATGAATGCTAATTATACATTTAGACTATTCTTTTCGATGGTGTCTCGAGTTAATGACTATGCAAGTGACTTTACTAAATATATAAAACTTGAGAATTGTATCGTATTTATACCATTTGTTTTGTTCCTTATCATTAGCATAAAACAATCCAATGATTTTAAATCAAAAATAGATTGGAAGACGTTAATAATACCTTCTATTCTAGTGGTGTTCGTTCATTTTGTTGGAATACTTTCTCTAAATTGGTTTAATCAAGATACATTACCGATAAAGGTTAACGAACTTTATAATAATCCGTATATTGCTGATTTAAGTTTGAATCAATTAGGTTTATCAAGGTTTATTATCAGGGATACTCGTAATCTATTTTTTGGCACAAAAGAAAGTGAAGAAATTATAGAAATTATTCCTGAGGAAGTCATCATAATAAGTGAACCGAGTTATCAAAGAGTGTTTGATGATTCAATTTGGATTGATAAGAGAGATAATGAAACCAATGAAATAATAAAAGGGATTGATGATTACCTTATGAATCGACCAATCACGCCAAAAAATGAATATACTGGATTATTCAAGGATAAAAACCTCGTTTATATTATGGTAGAAGCGTTTGATTTTATGGCCATTGATAAACAATTAACGCCAACTTTATATAAGCTAACCCAAGATGGATTCTTTTTTGATCACTTTTTTTCGCCACAGTATTCGTGTGCGACTGGTGAAAGTGAGTTTATTGGCTTAGTATCACTTGTTCCAAGAACTGGCATATGCTCACCTAATACATATATTTACAATACTTATAAAACAAGTCTCTTCAATTTATTTAACAATGAAGGTTACTTTAGTTCTTCTTATCACAACTATTCCGATAAGTTTTACCAAAGGACGGATATGCATGCTAGTTTAGGTAGTTATAAGTTTTACAATAATGATGATTTAGAAATTAAAACACTAAGAGGTTGGCCAAGTGATGTTAATTTGATGGAAGAAGCATTCAAAATCTATGGACAGAAAGATAAGTTCTTTTCATTCATCATTACTTCTTCAACACACTTTCCATACGATATCGATAGTACATTGGGTAATCGATACATTGATCAAATAACTGCGATTTATCCTGATTTATCAATAAATGTAATGCGCTATAAATCCAAAGCGATGGAATTAGATAAATCCATTGAAACATTAATGAGTCTTTTAGAATCGAATGATATATTAGATGATACTGTAATTATCTTGTATGGCGATCATTTCCCACTTAAGACGGATAAGCAAATACTTTTTGATTATGGAGATCCTTATCAAAATCGAAATCAAGGATTTAATATTAATATATTACCTATGATTATTTATAATTCTGAAATAAAAGGGACTCAATTATCAACTGTTTCGTCAACATTCGATTTAGTTCCAACAATCGCAAATTTATTTGATTTAGACTATGACCCACGCTTTTATTTCGGCATAGATCTATTTGATACTACACAAGAAAGAGTCGTACCTTATGCATCGCTAAGTTGGAATAATGAATTTGGTGCATATTCTGTTTCAAGTGCAAAATTTTTCCCTTATGATAAAGAAAAGACGCTAACATTAGAGGAAATAACTCGTATAAGTAAGATTATTAAGCAAAACTCGGATATTTCATATCGTATATTAAAAAATGACTATTTCTCGTATCGATAACATGTTAGGATAAATAATATTAGGAGGATATCTATATGGCTTATAAAGATCCAAAGTTCTCTCTCTATCGTTCTAAAGATGGTGCAGTTCTAGGTGGTGTATGTTCGGGATTATCAGAATCGTTTAAAATTGATGTAACAATTATTCGAATTCTTTTCTTAATTCCTTTACTTATGTTTGGTACTGGTGCATTAGCATATATTGTATGCTGGATTGTCTTGCCAGAAAAAGAAAATTAAAAAGAGATTATAAGTCTCTTTGTTTCATTAAGTCATTAACTTTTTGATTTAGTGCTAAAAAAGCTTCATGTACATCTTCGATATTTAATACCGTTTTTTCCATTAGACACATATCTGTTTTAATGTTATTTTCAATATACGGAACTAACTGATCGTACGAATATTCGATTTTATGCTTATCCAACAAGTTCTTCGCATGCTCACTCAAGATCATTGCATGAACTTTTTTTACTTTTCCCAATATAAGTAAAAATGCAGCGGATTTCCCAATAACCTTATCAATAACTACTGCATCTTCAAAGAAGGTGATATCTGCGTTAAGCGGTTGTAAAAGAGGGCGGATTCCAGTAAACTTACTCGAATAATTTCCGATCTTTAAATAGGCAAAACAAGATAAATCTGATTCTAATATTTTTAGTTTGGCTTGTTCAATTAAATCCATACAATTCCTTTCAATGATTCTTGACACACTTATGTTTGTGCGTTTCAATTAATTATAAAGAGGTTCAAGCAATGAAAACAAGTTATTTTGAAAATTTAGGAGTAAAAACATCTTTATTAGGATTTGGGTGTATGAGATTTCCAACTCTAGCAAATGGAAACATTGATGAGATTCAAGCAGAAAGAATGATTGATCATGCGATACGCAATGGAGTTACATATATTGACACAGCTTATCCATATCATGCAGGTGAGAGTGAAAGTTTTGTTGGCAAGGTATTGAAGAAATATAATCGAAACCAATTTACGATTGCTACAAAACTTCCTGTATGGAAAGTAAACAAAAAGGAAGATGTTAGAGAAATATTCAGTGAACAACTTAATAAGTTGCAAATGGATTTTGTGGATTTTTATTTACTTCATGCGCTTGATAATGAACGATGGGAATCATTGCTTAAGTTAGACGTCCTTGATGAAGTGTTAGAACTTCAAAAAGAAGGGAAAATTAAATACGTGGGATTTTCATTTCATGATGAGTATTCAGTGTTTGAGAAAATTATTACATATCGAAAATGGGATTTTTGTCAAATCCAATATAATTATGTAGATACTGAAATACAAGCAGGTGATAAGGGATATGATCTGGCTGAAAAGTTAGGTATTCCATTAATAATTATGGAACCTATAAAGGGAGGAAATCTTGCCAATTTACCTGAAGATATTTCACATATCTTTAAATCGTATCATCCAACAAAGAGTCTATCTTCATGGGCACTTCGTTGGGTCGCGTCACATCCAAATGTAAAAGTCATACTAAGTGGTATGAGTACAATGGAACATGTCACAGATAATTTAGATACATTTATCAACTTCTCAATCCAAAACGAAGATGAAATGAAATGTGTTGATCAAGTTACCAAAATTATTAAATCAAGAACTAAGAATGGTTGTACCGGATGTGAGTACTGTATGCCTTGTCCACATGGCGTTAATATTCCAAGAAACTTTAGAATCTGGAATGATTATTCAATTTATCGGAATGAAGCACAAGCTAAAAGACGATACTGGAAAGATATGGCGGCTTCTGAAAGATCAGATATGTGTCAAGAATGTGGTGCTTGCGAAGCTGTATGTCCACAAAGTATTCAGATTATTCGTGATTTAAAGAGAGTTACTTTAGAAATACCAAATGATTAATAATATTAACAAGTTATAGAGCATATAACTTGTTTTAATTTAGTCTAAGAATTATGATTTTAATACCAATTATTAATATCATATATAGACTTATTTGTTATATGAAGAAAAGGGGAAACGATGGAAAAAAGTTTAAAAAAATTAAAGAATTTTAATCTTATTATGGGAGCATTTCATTTTATTCAAGCAGTCGCAATGTTATTTTTGGCGACAAATGTAATACAAAAGATCGCGGAGTTTCAACCAAAGATTGTTCAGTATTATCAACAGTTTAATTTTCAAACCATGTCATTAGAAGTAGTGAGTAAAGAATTGTTTCAATTACCATTTGGTATATTAGTATCTTCATTCTTGTTTATATCTGCAATTGCACATGGATTTATTTACTTAAATTCTCAAAAATATGAAGAACATTTAAAGAATAATATTAATCCATATCGATGGTATGAATATGCCTTAAGTTCATCGATTATGATTGTATTGATTGCGACATTATTTGGAATTTATGATGTTGTGTCACTTATTCTAATCTTTATTGTCAATGCATCTATGAATTTATTTGGTTTAGATATGGAGTTAATTAATTCTAAAAACAAGGGGAAAGTTAATTGGTTACCTTTTATATTTGGTTCACTAGCAGGACTTGCGCCTTGGATAGCGATTCTATTCTATATGACGGGCACAGGTAATTTTGATATGGTTCCTTGGTTTGTTTGGGCGATTGTTGTTACATATTTTATCGCATTCAATACGTTCCCGATTAATATGGTCTTACAGTACCTTAAAATTGGCAAATGGAAAGATTATCTTTATGGAGAAAGAGTGTATATTATCTTGAGTTTAGCTGCTAAATCAATTCTAGCTTGGCTGGTGTTGTTTGGGGCGATGCAACCATAATTAAAGGCGCAATTGCGCCTTTTTAAATGTTTATATCTGATTTTCGAATAATATCTTTAAGTATATTAGCGGAAAGACTTAATTTATCAGATTCATCATCTGATAGTGGAATAGGGATAATTTTTCGAATGCCATTTCTTCCAACAATACATGGCATAGCCATATATACATCGTGTATATTGTTCTCACCATTTAACAAACCACTTACAGTTAGAATGGATTGTTCATCTCCGAGAATGGCTTCAGTGATCCGTCTTACAGCTAAAGCAACGGCATAATTGGTGTATCCTTTGCGATTAATAATTTCATATGCCGCATGTTTTACTTCATTTGTAATGTATTCTTTAAATTCTTCATTAAATTCTAATTTATCTAACTTGCAATATTCTTCAATGCTCATACCAGCTATCTTGATCGTGCTCCAAGCTGCAATTTCAGAATCACCATGTTCTCCAATGATGTAAGCGTGTATATTACGAGCATCAACTTCAAACTGTTTTGATAGTATCGATTTAAAACGTGATGTATCTAGAACGGTTCCTGAACCTATAATTCGATGCGAAGGAAGTCCAGAGAATTTATATGTTATATAAGTTAAAATATCAACGGGATTTGAAACGACAAGAAATAGTGCATTTGGGCTAAATTGTACTAATTTAGGTACGATATCCTTAAAAATAGGTATGTTTTTATTTAAGATATCCAATCGAGTTTCACCTGGTTTTGGTCCAATACCTGCTGTAATAATAATTAAATCAGATCCAGCAGTATCTTCGATCAATCCAGCTGTTATGCTTACTGTTTTGACAAACGCAGCACCATGAGTAAGGTCCATAGCTTCAGCTTCTGACTTTTCACGATTAATATCAACTAAAACGATATCACTCACTAAGCCAGCATCCATAATCGCAAATGCGGTAGTTGAACCTACAAATCCAGAACCAATAATTGAAACTTTACTTGTTTTCATAAGTATCCTCCTGAGTTTATCTTAAACTTACAGGGGGATTAGTTTCAATTAAAACGATTTATAAAAAAAGCATTACCTAAGTAATGCCATTAGACTATTCTACGAATATTCTTACATTTTCTCCATCAGATGTTTGAACATCGACGATCTCACCTGTTTCGCCATCTTCAATTGCTTTAATAACCATGTCCATATCGACACCTTTCATATCTATCGGTTGTCCATTAACATTTAATTGTGACGCAAGGTTTACACCTGCTTTAATGAGTGAAATAGGTACATTGATACGTACTGTATCTCCATTTGCGCTATCCACTAAAATTCTTAATTTCTGTTTAGAATTCTGAGACCGTACAATATTTTGTGGTGGCGTTTCGAGTGCTTCTAGTAGTTTTGCGGCTTCTTCGATATTGATGTCTCCATCTTTTACCATTTGTAAAATTTGTTCTTTTGTGTTCATAGTTCTCCTTATTTTTTGAGTAAAGTAAGTGCTTCGTTCACACTTATTTCTTTATTTTTAATCTTAGTTAAAATATCTTCTGTATTAGGGTTTGGTTCTTTAGAATCACGTGTTTCGAAGCCCATTTTTGTAACGACCTGTTCCAACATTTTCTTAACCGTCGGGTAAGAAATATCCAATTCTTTTTCCATTTCTTTAATGTTTCCATAGACTCGAATAAATGTTTCTATGAAATTTAATTCTTCTTTATTAAGATAACTAAATCGTGATAATTCAAATTCGCCTGTAATTTCTGTATGACATACATTACAGCTCAATCGTGTTGCCAATAGGGAATTTTGACAAACCGGACATGTACCAATGACTTCTTTTCGCATAAATCCTCCTTAGATAATATCGATCTTTATGATCGCATCTTTTGTTTGAACATCAACTAATGTAAATGCTTCTTCATCATTCATTTCCTTGGCCATGGTTTCTAAAAACTGAATAATGATATCTTTATTAGCTCTAATAAATTCTGTTGCCTCTTTGTCCTTTGAAAAGCTAGTTCCCCATAAACCTAACTTTACAAAACGAATAGCGGTATTAAAGCTAATCTTCGGTAGATGAATTTTTTTACCATCTGCGTCTATGTGTATCTTGATCTTTCTCTTCATAGAACCTCCTAATTTATCAAACAATACTATTCCAATAAAGAATGATATAACCCAAGCTAATGCATAAGAATGTGAAGAATGTTTAATTCATCGACTAATGAAAGTGATTTTTCAATGTTCATATCAATCGGGATTCTTTCCAAATGCTGGCTGAGTTTTTTTCTATTGGAATGAACATATTCTTTCATTTCTTGGTCTTTTATAAAGCTCGAACTCCACAGTTTTAACTTTTTAAATCGATATGGAGTGTCGAAGCTTTTGTTGGACGGATGAATATTTCTATCTTCTGAGCCTTTGCTCATTTTGTTATTTGTCTTCATACAGCCTCCTCACCTATATATTAATCCAAAAATGATATATGTCAATATAAAAATTAAATAAATTAATATTAAAATTAAAATAATTAATATATATTTTATAAATATAGACTAATCAAGGTGATTTATTGATTGGTAAATCCAATGATATAGGTTATTGAAATAAGCGATCTGTTCGAAAATGGAGCTAAATCTTATTTTAAGCATCAAGAAATATGGTGGATAGATATTACTCTATAAGCACACAATCTAAATGCAATTTTTTATTTGCAAATTAAAAGATGTAAAGGTACATTTACCATGTATAGCTTAGTATTAATGTGTATGATGTTTATTCACTTTGGTTGATAGGTTTAAGCTCTTTATTCTCGATAAAGAAATCGTGCATACTTTTGCGGACATATCGCTCAATTCGATTATAATGAGTTTTTATTGGATACGCTAAAACTACATGCCAATAAATCGGTTGATCAAATTGCTTTTCAACAATCCCGTCAAAGCGTATGTGATTGTGAATCGGAGCTGGGAGTATCGTAATATAATCGCTTGATCGAGTTGATTCCAAAAGAAAGTCCCATAGCGAGGATGATAGAACAATGTTTGGTTTAATGTCTTCACTATCAAATTTCTTTAGTAATTGATGATGAATCATAAATGATTCATTAAAAATCGCAAGATTTGCTCGATCCAAATCAGCCCACTTTATTTGATTCTTATTTGCAAGTTGATTTTTAGAACACATAAATGCTGTTAACTGATCTTTATGAATAATGTCTTCAGCATAAATTTGGTTATTTAGATTTGTTGGTTGAAGAATCACAACAAAGTCTATTTCATGTAAAAGTAATTTTCGTCTAAGTTCATAAGCACCTTCTTCGATAATATTAAATCGTATCGTTGGATTTAATCGAATAATTTTAGATAAGTACTCTGTAAACAGAACAGTAAGAACAAGAGGTGGAATTCCGATTGTGACAGTTCCTTTTATACTACTTGAATTTTCATGCAGTTCTTTATACATCATGTTGTATTGTTCTATTACAATTTTTGCGTTGGAATAGAAGTTCTCGCCACTAACCGTTAAACCATTTAATCTTCCACTCATTCTTGTGAAGAGTTCAATTCCCTCATCATCCTCAAATTTACGTATATATTGTGTTAATGCAGGCTGTGAAATATGCAGCTTTTTTGATGCGGCAGAAAGATTGTAGTCACTTTCTACGATGCAGACAAAATATTTTAATTGCGAAATGTCCATATTATCTTTTCCTTGAAAACAATATTAGACTATAAGTAAAACTTATACAAGTTATAAAATTAAACTATTTCACAAAATGTTGACTATCTAGTTAAATAATAGTGTAAGCGCTTTAGTATTTATAATTTTCATCAAAAGGAGAATAAAATGAGAAATGTTGTCATCGTTTCAGCTGTTCGTACCGCAATTGGTTCCTTTGGAGGTGTATTCAAAGATGTAAGTGCAGTCGAACTTGGAACAGCCGTTGTCAAAGAAGCCATAAGTAGAGCTAATATTCAACCAAATCAAGTTGAAGAATTAATTTTCGGGAATGTGTTATCTGCTGGTTTAGGCCAAAATGTAGCAAGACAAGTTTCAGTTCATGCTGGATTACCAATTGAAACACCATCATTCACTGTAAACAAAGTTTGTGGATCTGGACTTAAGACAGTGGCGCTTGCAGTACAAGCGATTTCAAACGGTGATGCGGATGTGATTGTGGCTGGTGGTACTGAAAATATGAGTCAATCAGCGTATGTTGTTCCAAGTGCTCGTTGGGGTCAACGTATGGGAAATGCATCCTTAGTCGATACGATGGTATACGATGGACTAACGGATGTATTTAATAACTACCATATGGGAATTACGGCTGAGAATATTGTAGAAAAATATGGTTTCACTCGTGAAGAGTTAGATCAATTTGCAGTAACAAGCCAATTAAGAGCTTCAAAAGCAATTGCAGATGGTAAGTTCAAAGATGAGATTGTCCCAATCGTTATCCCTCAGAAAAAGGGAGATGCGCTTGTTGTAGATACGGATGAGTATCCTAAACCGAATACAACTTTAGAAGGTTTAGCTAAATTACGCCCAGCATTTAAAAAAGAGGGGGTTGTGACTGCGGCAAATTCTTCTGGAATTAATGATGGCGCAGCTGCTTTCGTTCTAATGAGTGAAGAGAAGGCAAAAGAATTAGGATTAAACGTTCTTGTGACTGTTAAATCATATGCTTCTGCTGGTATAGCACCTGAAATTATGGGATGTGGACCAATACCTTCAACTAAGAAAGCTTTGGCTAAAGCAGGTCTGACTGTCAATGATCTTGATTTAGTTGAAGCAAATGAGGCTTTCGCAGCTCAAGCATTAAGCGTTGTTAAAGACTTAGAATTGAATACCAATATTGTAAACGTAAATGGAGGAGCGATCGCATTAGGACATCCAATTGGTGCTAGTGGTGCTCGTATCCTTGTCACTTTGATTCATGAAATGATGAAGCGTGATGCTAAAACTGGTTTAGCAACTCTCTGCATCGGGGGTGGTCAAGGTATATCAATGATTGTTGAAAGATAGGAACACCAATGAATAAACTAATCAGTATTGAAGAAGCAGTTTCTAAAATTAAAGATGGTGATGTATTGATGATCGGTGGGTTTCTTAGTGTTGGAGCACCTCACAACCTAATTGACGCATTAGTCGCTAAAGG